>Ga0316208_1000150_pt1 | contig 99166 bp, 89 predicted proteins | sample 3monopyrite_MG_FD_204944 | JGI IMG/M metagenome (GOLD analysis project Ga0316208, IMG submission 204944) | Microbial mat bacterial communities from mineral coupon in-situ incubated in ocean water Damariscotta River, Maine, United States -... | ecosystem: Environmental > Aquatic > Marine >... | reverse complement strand
GAATAGGAAACGACCCAAGTTCTCAAACACTCAATTGGCCATATGGACTGTTTTCAGACGGCAAAAGCCTTTGGATTGCCGATACTGGAAATAGACGCATCTTATTTTACAATGATATCCCTACCGAAAACTATGCAGCAGCGGATAAGGTCATTGGAAAACCTAGCTTCACAACAAGAGATTACAATAATGATGAGCCTATATGGCCATATTCGGTTAAAATAAATAGTAAAGGCCAAATGGCAGTTTCAGATACACAGTTCTATCGTGTACTTATTTGGAATAACAAAGACGAAGCCTTTTCAAAACCAGCAGATATAATTATTGGCCAAGATAATTTTGATGCTTGTGGACAAAATCAGTTTCGATTAGCACCTGAAGCAAACACGCTTAATTGGACGTATGATGCTTGCTTTTATAAAAATGGAATTCTGGTAAACGATACTGGAAATAGCAGGATTTTACATTTTGAAGACATCCCTAAAAAGAATAACGCTTTCGCGAAAGCAGTTATTGGGAGAGAAAACTTTACCACAAGCAGTGAGTTTAAAGGGAATATGTTAGGAACCCAAGAAGCTATATATTGGCCCTTTTCCATTACTACAGAGGGTAATACGCTATTTATTGCTGATACAGGAAACCACAGACTTGTTATCTGCGATTTAAAAAGTGAGGTATAGCCAATAGAAACCAATTACGACGGCAAATAACCCACCAGCAAATCGAATTCCCTTAAAAAAAACTGGGTCATTCGCATTCTTGGTATATCGAGCAATATTACCCAGAATCAATGCGTAAACGGTCATAGCCAGTATAGTGCCTATTGCAAATCCTAAAATGTACTGTACACCTTCAAACTTCGTTTCAAAAGCAAGTACGGGAAGTAATAAAATAAAATGGGCAACACCAGCCAAACCGTGTATAAAACCTATCCCAAAAGATGATAGAACATTCTGTTTTATTTCCTTTTTATGGATATGTTCTTCTGTATTATTTTGATAGGTGTGAATATGGGTTTCGCCATCAGTATGTGTATGTGGTTGAGTATGTTTCTTCTTCTCATTGAAAATGCGATAGAAGGCCCATAAACCCACAATAATCAAGATAATTGCAACAAGTTGCTCACTATAAGCCGAAATACTTTCAATAGGTATAACCTCCTTAAATAGTAGAAATAAGATGCCTATTAACAACATTCCCAGAATATGACCTAGCCCCCAAACTAAGCCAATCTTCCAGCCTTTTCTTTGAGAAGAGATGGCTAAAGGGGTTACAGCAGCCAAATGGTCTGGACCAGAAATAACGTGAAGTATAGAGGCAAGAATAGCGGAAAATAAGGTTGTAATCAAAATGTATAATATGTTGGTTTTAGAATTTTTGTTAAGATAATTATTTTTTGATAGTTTGTTAAAATTAAGTTAGAAAAAGCATTTACTAGTATAGTAGTTAGTAAATCAAAAACCTTCATTACTCTTCATTCGCAAAAAGCGTGAATTAAGTCCGCTTTCCAATAAGGAAAATTGCATTTGCATATTGTTCCACTTCCAACGATTTTGTACTTCACAAGATGTTTAGACTCACCTCTCGAGTCATCACCGCTATACCTTTTTTTGACAGCAAAATAACAACATTCATCCTTGGACGGCGGCATAAAGCCGCTGCGCTTTTTATACGCCTAACCAAGCTTGAATATTGAACCGCACCAAGCAACAAAAAAAGGTAACAGTGACGGCTCTATGGGAAGTAAATCTAAAATGAATCTTATGAAATCTTACAAAAACATCAAAAAGGAAGTGGAACAAAAGTTAAAAAAACAACAAAAGGAAAACGCTCTGGATATAATAAGTAAATCAATAATTCAAACAAATATTAATCTTTAAATCTTTTATTATGAGTACGCTAAAAAACAAAGTACAGTTAATTGGAAACGTAGGAAATGAACCCGAAGTTAAAACCTTAGAAAGTGGTAAAAAAGTGGCTAATTTTTCAATGGCTACGAATGAAACTTACAAGAATTCTAATGGGGAGAAAGTGCAAAACACTCAATGGCATAATATCGTTGCTTGGGGTAAGATTGCTGAAATTATCGAGAAGTATGTCGGTAAAGGAAAAGAGGTGGCGATTGAAGGCAAATTAACTTCAAGAAGTTACGAAGCCGAGGCAGGAGAAAAACGATATGTTACTGAAGTGGTAGCAAACGAAATCTTGTTATTAGGTATTAAGGGCGAAGAAAATGCCGAGTAGTTAAAAAGATAAAGAGGGCGCACCTGTGGAAAGTTTCGCCCTCTTTTTCATTTATAATCACGTTAAGTTAATTACAATGAGAAACAAAGTTAATGAAATAAAAATAAGTTACGACGGTGGTATCAAATCCAAAAATTGGGTGCAAGTATCTACCTCGGCACAAGCTGCGGAAGTCCTATTTGAAAATTGGGATAAAAGCACAATGCAATTACAAGAGACGTTTAAAATTGTACTCTTAAATAACAGTAATAAAGTGAAGGGAATTTGCCAAATTTCGCAAGGCGGAATTGCAGGAACTTTGGTAGATATGCGCATCCTTTTTGCCACTGTTTTAAAATCGCTTTCAGTGGGTTTGATATTAGCACATAACCATCCAAGCGGAAAGTTAGAACCGAGTGAAGCGGATATAAAATTGACTAAAAAAATCAAGAAAGCAGCATCCGTTTTTGACATCCGATTATTAGACCATTTAATCTTTGCACCTGATGGCGATTATTACAGTTTTGCAGATAGCGGAAGACTTTAAATTTTGTACTATGGTCTATATAAATTTTACAAACCTAGATAATGAGACACAGCAAAAATTATTGTCAACTTCTAAGGAAGATGTTGAGCATAAATTTGGAAATCAATTGAAACAATATGCCAAAGAAAATCATGTTAGTTATGATGCACTTTTGGAGCAGGAAGCAATGCGAAATTTATATTCATACAATTTCGTTTTTAATATTTAACAGATAAATTTTGACTTAAAAGACCTTTGAAATTTCAAGGGTCTTTTTTTGTTTCATTTTGAAATTCGTAATGAAATTTCCAATCCATTAGAGATTGTTTTAAAATACCATTTTTCACTTCTTAAAAAACAGAGCTTTCTTTTTAAGCAGATAAAAAGCCATTACATTTTTGGATGTAATGGTACTTGTTTTTTGTCCCGCGCGCGGGACGAAAAGGAATAGCAAGAGGGTAACACGCTAGCGCGATGTTTCATTATTCCTTTTCTTCGAAACCCATATAAACAGGGCTTTTTCAACCATTACTTGTTTTTAATTTTGATTTTTAAGCTCGGTTTTTTCTGAAAAAACACCAGCAGCCCAATAAAATCAGGCAATTTTTTCTGAAAAAAATGGATAGAGGTTATGAAAAAGAACGGTTTGAAAAGCTGGGAATTAAGGTTTCCGTAGCGCAGAAATTTAGGCAATTCTGTAAAAAAATGTCGCTATCTCAATCGATGACTTTGTTGTTAATGATTGAGTTTTTTGAAGATAATGGCATCTCTCCACACGAGTCTGTTGGACCAAAAATGCAGACATAGAATCATTAATTAAGCAGCGTATCAATGGTGTAATTGCAATTATGAAAGACATCGAAAAGAATCAAACCAAACCTACGGTTGCAATGATACAATCCCTATTTCAACAAGCAGAACCAGAACAAAAAAAGTTGCTTTTGGAAAAAGAAATTCCAGAGGAAAAGAACACGATACGCTTTCGGGAAAAGCTAGAAACAGACAATGAATTGTAAAATAAAACAGCTATGTATATCACAATTACAGCTCAAAAAATAAGTGCTAATTATTCGCAAAGTGCGGGTGATTTTGTTGCTTATCTGGAGAAAGAAAATCAAGGTTTGGAACAAGAAGAAATGGAATATTTTTTCAATCAATATGGTGATGGAATTGGAGCTACAGAAGTGGTGAAAGATATTGATAGTAACACCGCAAAACTCAAAAAGAAAGAACCAAAATTTTATTCAATAACTGTAAGCCCTAGCAAATATGAATTGCGAACATTGCAGAATAGTCGAGAGAATTTAAAGCGATATACAAGAGCAATAATGAAAGACTATGCGTCATCATTCAATCGTGAAATCAATGGTAGAAAAGTATCGGTAGATGACATAAAATATTATGCCAAAATTGAACATCAACGCATCTTTAAAGGAACAGATAAACAGGTACGAGAAAATCAACCTTTTGCTACCAAAATTCTGAAGTTGAAACAAGAGGTACGTAAAATTCAACAGGGCGAAGCGATTGGAAATATAGAACGATTGAAATTGAAAATTGGCAAACTAGAAAAAGAAGCACCACATCAGCAGGATGGAAAACGTATTGTACAGGGGATGAAAAAAGCGGGCGACCAAAGTCATATTCATATTATCGTGAGTAGGAAGGATATGTCTAATTCTGTAAGTCTATCGCCGGGGAGTAAATACAAAGCTTCGGAAGTAATGATGAATGGTAAAATGGTAAAGCGAGGATTTAATAGGGATTCATTTTTCGCGAAAGCGGAACAAACATTTGACACAACATTTGGGTACAAACGCAACTATGCAGAATCCTACAAATCGAAAAAGGATTTTATTAAAAATCCGAAGCTCTACTTCTCAATCTTACTTGGTTTACCAGCAAATGAAAAAGCGGTTGCCTTTAAAATTTTGGGAAAAGCTGGAGTGCCTATAACAAGCATCCCCACCAATAAAGTGCAACTCGCCCTAAAGACAATAAAATATCTAAAACGAGGTGTGGATGTAGCAATAAAGGCTGGCTCAATTGGTATATAGTTATGGATGGTTTGATTTTTAGCATAGCGATGTATACTGGAATGAGCTTGATATTTTACAGCTTGTTTAAACTAACACGCTATGCCTTTACATTAAATCTAATATTGATAGTGGGCAGTTTTGTATTCTTATTTCATAATGAGTTATTCCTGTCGAGCTTCTTTCATTTTGTGTTGTATTTGGGTTGTCCACTTTTGTTGACCAATACGGTTATGTTGGTGTATTTGGTTAAGGATAGTAAACCAAATTCAGGAGATAAATTTCAAGTGCATTTTAAAACCAAAGGCGCATCATTTAAGGTAGATAATGTCAAACGTGGGGCTTCCGTAATAGGAGCAGCTGGTAGCGGAAAAACAGAAAGTGTAGTGTACACCTTTCTGTCTCATTTTAGTTCTAATTCTTTTTGTGGGGTCATTCACGATTACAAACATTTTGAAATTACCGAAATGGCATTCCCACTCTTTCAAGAGAACGGGGTTGATTTTAAGATTGTATCGTTTGATAGAATTTTTAATCGAGTGAATCCCATTGCGCCTCGATATATGCAAACCGAAGAAAGCGTGAACGAAGTAGCTCGTGTCCTGATTGAAAACCTTTTGGAGCAGAAAGAAAGTGGAAGTACTGGAACGAGCAAATTCTTTAACGATGCTGCCGAAGGCTTAATCGGTGGAATGATTTGGAAACTGCGTACTTCTTACCCCCAATATTGCACCTTACCACATCTCATAGCGATTTACCAATTATTAGACACAGATAGTCTTATTGCTTTTTTAAGCTCTAATACGACCTCAAGAGCGATGGCAGATGCTTTTATTAGCGGGAAAGATTCTGACCGACAAACTGCAGGCGTAAAAAGCACCCTGGCCAATGCGCTCAAAAAGATAAGCACCAAACGAATTTTTATGGTGCTCTCTGCAGATGAGACACTTTTGAATGTGAATAGTCAGGAGCGACCGATGGTCGTTTCGGTAGTTAACAATCCACAATTTGAAACCGCCTATTCCCCAATAATTGCAACCGTTATACACACGATTACCAAGCAAATGAGCATTAGAGCTGCAACACCTTCTTTTTTAATGATGGAAGAAGCACCCACCATTCGATTACTGAATATGCATCGTATTCCTGCAACTTTACGTAGTTACAACATCGCTACGATTTATGTGATGCAGGACAAAATCCAGAACGATATGATGTACGGAGATAAAGCAAGCAAAGCCATTTTAAGTAATCTATCTTATCAATTTTTTGGAAAAGTAAATGACCCAGATACTGCCAAATATTACGAACGCTTTTTCGAAATCATTAAAAAGGAAACTACAAGCGTAAGTCGAGGACACAATCTCAATTTTGATTCTAGAATTACCACAGGAGAACGTGAGGTTGCCAAAAGGCGAGCCGATGTTTTCTTTAGATTAAAGCAAGGTGAGTTTATCACATTTGCGGATGGTGAGGATAAAAAAATACAGTTTAAACTCCCAAATATTGCGAAGCAATTACCGACTGATACTAAAGATTATACTGAGGCTGATTTGGATGAAAATTTTGAGCGGATTTATAGTGAGGTGAGGTCGATTTTTAAAGAGTAGTATTCAAAATTAAAATTTCTCAATTTTGTGTAGTAGATTACATAGATATTATATGGGAAAAAAAATAACATCATTTGACGAACTCTATTTTGCTGCGGTAGACCCCAATGGGATGATTTCGTCTTTTATTTCTGGTCATTTAATGGTTGAATTTATGCTTTTAAGGCTAATCGAAATTAGCTCGCTAAGTAAGTTACGTTCTGCAGAAAAATTGACTCATTATAAATTAATAAAGTATGCCAATAAACTTGAATTAATTTCTGATTTACAAACTAACGTCCTTATTGAGGTTAATAAATTTGCTCATAATATAGCCTATCGTCCAACTGTAGAAGAATTAAGGAGTCTATTTATTCTAGCAAAGGAAAACTTTAATGATTTGACAGATGGGATAATTCAAGGAATTGGTGAATTGGAAGGAAAATCATCTGTTGATGATTGTGAACCCTATATATTCTCTGATTTATTTATCCAGATAACCTATGATTTACACGAGATGTATCAAGAATTAGGGGGTGATATAATAGAATTTAAGAGTGTGGATAATTGAAATGAGATTCTATTTTTGAATCCAGAATTCCAAATCGAAATTCTTTAAACGTTCCACAAAGGCTTCTTGGGAAATAATGATATCATCGATGCGGCTTACTAATTTCTTGATGAAAGTAAGTCTAACAGTCTTTCCACTGCCAAAAGTCCATCTTTTACCATCAGGTTCTTTTACAAATTTCATTTTAGGATTGCTACAATGGATTATGACATCATTGTCCTTTTTTGAAGGTTCGCTCCAAATACCGTGAATAAAAGTATTGCGCTCATTCTTGATATAACTTACTTCATCTAAAATACCTTCAAGAATTTCTGGCTCATAATTATGCCTAATGTTTATGGTTTTAATGAGCTTGATATTTGCATCAATACTATTTTTTTCAAATAAATAAGCATTTAACACATCATCTTCAGAAATAAAAGCACCAAGCATTTTTCTTACTAAAACTTCCATTTTTGCAAACCTTGCCGAGAGTAAACCTATATAAAAGTAGAATTCCTTTTCAGTGTCTGTATATTGTTTGTATCGTTTAGCCATATGTTATCCGTTTTCATTGTCTTCGAACAAAGTGAATGCTTTTGTAAGTAGCTCACGAGTACTTCTATTTAACTTTAGTTTCCCAACCTTGTTATCTAAAAAGAAAGAAAAAGGAGTAGAAGCATTTTGGCTAATATTAAACAGTTCATCTTGTGAACTTGCTTTTGCCTGGGTAACGTCAAACTTTAAATAATCCCTCTCATATTCGATTATGGCTTCTTGAATAGTAATCTTACCAGACTTTAAAGCTTCCTTGTTAAAAATCAAAGTTTCTATATCTATAACTAAGAGGTCGTGCACTTTCGTTATGTCGAGTCCATCACCTTCCAACAATTGTAGTTCTTCTTTGAACCAAGTATTTATTACTGCGTTGAAGCCTGCAGCATTAAACATTCTGTAGTGTAAAACAAGTATTGGGAAAATTTGAGCTTTTTTGACAGGAAAATTCACATCGTATGTTGCCTCTTGGGTAATTAATTTGCGAATGCTTTCAACTAACTGTCGAACAGCTTTTCGTTTGCCTTGTTGATTTTCTACAAGCTTTAATTTTAAGTCCTCAGTTAATTCATCATAATCAGTGGACTGCTTTGCTTCTTTTTTTACTAAAATATCTTTCGATTCGTAGAGATGTACGTATTTTCCATTTCGCACATAGTAATCTGGTGCTCCTGGTAAGATTGCATCTAGTTCTTTACCCGATTTCTGAATATATCGTTTGCCGTATATTTCTTTAAGGATTTTAGATAAAACATATTGTTCACTGTATTCATAAGTCTTAAGGTCATAAAGCTTTTTTACTTTATGTTCATCAGGTAAATCATCATTAATAGCTCTTAAACGAAAATAGAGACCATTGTAAATCATTTCTATCACAAACAAGGGATAAACGACACGGTATTTATTAGGTTCAAATTTGTATAGTGGTTTACTTCTCACCGTTAGGAAATCTACTTCGGTGATTTCTTCTCCAATCTCAATAATGTGTTTATCCAGAAAAGAAGCGTGTTCCTCTAATTCTAAATGAATCTCGGTATGGGCTTCCCGGTCTTTCATTAAAACGGGATATGTAATTCCTAATAAACGCCTCAAATACTCTTTGTAATCCTTAACTCCATAATTTTTATAAAAGGCCTCAAGCAACGCTTTGCATTCTTCTCGTTCGGATAAAAATTCAAAGTAATAGAATGCCCTTAGTAGTTGACAACTGAAAAGTTTATCCTCACGAAAATTGATTAGGTCACTATTATGAAAACTGTTAGCTAACATTACTTCAGAAGAAGTTAAGCTTCTATTCCTTGCTTCATCAATTGCTCTTCGTTTTTCTTCATACTCCGTTATTACAGATTGGTTTAATGAGACATAGGCTTTAAATATGTCACGCTCCATTTCTACTTGTGTCTTTGTTGTTGCCTGGTCTTCGGGAATCTTATCAAATATATACTCAAAGAGGTATAAGCTACTTTTTACGTATGGAATCTCATACAATTCAAGGGGGTATGGTCCGTTTTGGACAAAATCAACAATGTTAGAAAAAATTGCGTCTTTAAACTCGGTATTCTCTGGAGAGAAGAACATATGCAAAAAAGCCATCACATCGCTATACTCTGATTTTTCGGGGTTGATTCCCAAAAAGTACGAACTGATTTTTAAAAGTTGTGCTTTGTCAATTCCAGACAAATACTCTTCTATTGGCTTTCTTTCTTCCTCTCCGAAGCAAGCAACGAAATTTATGCCGATTTTGTTATTCATTTTATAAGGATATGAAAAATTGATAACATTCTTGAATTGAATTTTAATTTATTAGAATAATCATTATACTGTTACTGACTGAATTTAATTCTGAATCTTCTTTATCTTTATCCTTTGAATAAAGCTTTAAAAGTATAAATGAGTAAATTTTTAACGGGAAAAGAGCTAGAAGAAGCTATATATAACATTATTTGGGAAACAGAACAACAGCTGGTGATTGTTTCGCCTTTTATTAAACTAGATGACTACTTTAAGGAATTGTTTGACAAGCACCAAAACAACCCCAAGATTCACTTGGTAGTGGTATTTGGGAAAAATGAAAAAGAAGTAAAGCGTAGCTTAAGTAAAGCTGATTTTGACTACTTTAAAAAATTCTTGAATATTAGTATCATCTACGTTTCCAATCTGCACGCAAAGTATTACGGAAATGAGAAAAAAGGAGTAATTACGTCTATCAACTTATATGACTATTCCTTCATAAATAATATCGAATTTGGTGTGTACTCGGAGCAGAGTATTTTGGATAGGTTTAAGCCATCCGCAGATAATGATGCTTGGAACCAGTGTATGGAAATAGCACATCAAAACGAAGTGGTGTTTATTAAGCGTCCGGTTTATCAGACTAAAAAACTTATTGTTAATATAGGGAAGAACTATATCAAATCAGACGTATTATTTGATTCTACAGACAAGTTTTACGGTTACAACAAGAATGTTGTAACTACGGGTAAAAAATTAGATGATTTTCCTGAAGAATTAGAGTTGGGTTCTGGAGCTAAAGAGCGCCCAGATAGATTTAATGAAGAAGTAATTACAACTGGATTTTGTATTAGAAGTGGCGTGGAAATTCCGTATAATCCAAAACAACCAATGTGTAAGGCTGCTTGGAAGATTTGGAACGAATACGGTAATGCGGACTTCCCCGAAAAGTATTGCCATAAAACAGGTAAAAAATCAAATGGAAAAACTTCTATGAATCGTCCTATTCTATAACCCTATTGTTTTTTGATAAAGAGTGATAACATAGGACCCATAAGAAGGGCAGATTTATCTTTAAGAGGTGAATATCCAGAATTTAAGACTACGATTTATCGGATAGAGGAAAATAAATTTCTAATTCACATCCCGAAAATTCGAAAACGACTTGAAGCCATAAAGAGGCATTTTAAGCAAAATATAAAACCCATATTAACACCAGTTGAGCTCACTAATATAAAACCCAAAAAATATATTGAGATAATTCCGTCAATGACCGATAAAGAAATTTCATTGGGTCTTGAAGGTCTTTTAATGAGCAAGATGGATTGGATGAAACTTTTGGTCTCAAAGTTTCCTAGAATTAATTTTTACAAGATTACTGATGACGATGGAGTGGTCAATATTCATATCGCTAACTACAAAGAGAAGAAGGGCAAGACGACCAAGTTCATTTTTTTAGACGTTTTTAATAAAAAAGCACTAGAGGATTTCCTTAAAAGTCATAATAGTCCTATAAACTTTAATGTCATAGTGGATAACTTTGAACAAAGTCCCGATTTAACTCCAGGTTTTGATGCCGAAACAGGAGCTTACATTTACTTAAAAGAGTTAAAACAAAAGCCACACTTAATACAAAGGGATGAAGCACTTTGGTTTGATAATGTAGACAGTATTTTTCAAGGTAGATTTAAAAAAGAGAATCTCTTTTTTTATGACGCTGAAGAGTATAGCTGTTATGTAGATTTTAGTGCTTGGTCTAAAATAATACGGTTTTGATTTTCGATATGCTTTGACAGTTCGTAAATCTTTAAACAGTCGTTGATGAGGTTAGATATTTGGATTGTTCCCGCTACTAGGAAAACCAGTTATGAAAATAACTGGTTTTTTTGTGGACAGAAGTGAGCATTTGTGCTAACACTTCAAGTCCACAAAAAAATCTGTCGCATTAGCGACTGGTTTTCCTTGATCAAGCTTTCCAAGTTTGGACCATTTTCGAGCGTAGCGAGGAAATGAATCCAGGGGTTCTTTCGGTTCGGTTTATTTTGATTCAGGGATTAGTATTAGATCGTAATTGCAACGCAAGGCACCTTTCATTGCATAGCTTCCCAAGTTTCGATAATTTTTGAGAGAAGTGAGGAAATGAATCCAGTTCCTGCCTCTAACGAAAACTTCCCAAACATGTTTTAGTTATAAGAGTCAACTAATATATTTCTTTTATAAAAAATACTTGATCTTAATAAATAGTTCTGTACGTCTGCTTAACTTTTTCTTGATTATTTTTGAACGTAGAATAGGGTTTGGATAAAATACCTACTTATTTTACTGCTCTTTCTAGCTAAATCAATGAATCTTCCAGTATATTTAATCCACAAAATTTTTCCAAATGCCTTATATAAAAACAATCGATTACGATCAAGCAGACACAGCTCTTAAACGCATGTACGATCGTGTAAAAGGGCCTAATAATAACGTGGACAATGTGCTTTTAATTCATAGCCTTCGTCCGCATACGCTAACAGGTCATATGACTCTTTACAAAGCGGTACTTCATAATGCGAATAACGAGTTGCCTAAATGGTATCTAGAAGCTTTGGGTGTTTACGTAAGTTATTTAAACAAATGTGACTATTGCGTTCAACATCACTTTGCAGGTTTTGCTCGCCTGGTTGATGATGCTGAAGAATCTAATTTTTTTATGGAATGTGTAATGAAAGACGATTTAAACTCCTTTTTTAAGAATCATTATTCGCTGGGAGCGGAGCATGCCAAAAAACTTACTCTGAACCATGCAGCAATTACAAAAGACGATATTGATCAATTAAAAGAGGCAGGTTTTTCGGAAGGTAAAATATTGGAAATAAACCAAGTCACAAGTTATTTTAATTATGTGAACCGAATGGTGGTAGGTTTAGGAGTGACAATCGAAGGAGATGTCATCGGACTTTCACCTAACGATAGTGATGATCCTAAAAATTGGAACCACAATTAAAAGAATAGGTTAAATGACCCTGCGTAGTGCAGGGCCATTACATTTCTATATTACAATTGATTCTTGTGCCATTGTGCCCACATTTGAAGACATGGCATCAAAACTTTCTTTCCATTAGATCCATTACTTAATAAAATGATAGCTGCATCTGAGTCCAACGCGAACATCATACCAGATTGCCAACCGTCGTTGGAGCCAGCATGACCTGTCATGCGAAATCCAAAACGATCCATGACCATATAACCCAATGCGTAATCATTGTTTGCCAATGCTGTAGGGGTGGTTATCACGCTCATACTTTTAGCGGATAGTACAGGATTTTCTTTCAAATTAGCATTCGCAAACAAAATGAGATCTTCTAGTGTAGTTTGTAACCCTGCTGCTGCTTGAGCTGTAAACCGGACCATATACATTTCATCTCCCTCTTCGTTATATGGGGTTGCAGAATGCTTCATGATGTTTGGTGTGAGAGCGAAGCTAGTATTCTTCATTTGTAACGGACCAAAAATCGTACTTTCCATATAACTAGAAAATGATGTGCCAGTTACTTCTTCGATAATCAATTGAAGGATGGTATAACCGCCGCCCGAATACTTAAACTTGGTTTGCGGCTCATAAATTAGTTCTACTTTTTCGTCATCTCGAACAGCGCCATTTTTCCCATTGAGTGATTCTTCCAAAGATGGTAATTGAGATGCTTTAGAGAATCCCGGATACCCATGGACCGATAGTCCTGCGGTATGATTTAAAATCGCGCGTATGGTTACTCGATCAACATTGTATTTGGAAGTGGGTAAATCCCACCTTGATAGATACTTAGAGATGGGAGTGTCTAAGTCTAGTTTTCCATCTTCGACTAATTTCATTATTCCCCAGGCGGTAAAAGTTTTAGAAATTGAGCCAATATTGAAACCCGTTGTAGATGTGATCTCTTTTTGATCTTCAACATTTGCAAAACCAAAGCCTTTCTCAAAGATCAGCTTACCATCTTGAATTACTGCGATAGCCAATCCAGGTGTGTTGCTTTTTTTTAGAAGCCCGGGAACTTGCGAATTAAATGTTGTTTTAATATCTGTTGTGACCGACTGTTGCCCAAATAACAACGCAGTTAAAGAAAGAGTAATAACAGTACAAATAAGTTGTTTCATTTTTTTAAGTTTTTAATTGAAAAACAAACCTACAGTTAGCTTTCGCAAGAATTAAACTAATTTGATGAAGGCTTTAAACAGGCGGTCAAATTCTAGTAATTCTGAGATGAGTTCGGTTGATCATAGCATTCTACTAGTTCACGGATACTCGGAATGTGTTGGTCAATTATTTATACGATTCCGACACTAGATTTTTAGATTTGAAGTTCACTATTAATACATTTGAACTATGAGCTTAAAAAAACAAATAGGAATTGCAGGTTTTCTTCTTCTTATATTAATAATACTGCGCATTGTTTTTGCCAATGCTCAAAGCGAGTTGCCTATTTTTTTATCAATTTTAATGGGAGCTGCTATTTGTTATATGGTGTTTCTGTATTTATTTAAAACTGAAAAACTAAATGGAACAAATAAATGGAGCGGGTCAAAAATAACGATCTATGGCATTGGTATCATTTTACTCACCGTAGCTCTTAACTATACATCTGGTATTCATGATCACGCTCTAAGCGATAGTATTTGGATAGACGATCATGGTAATGCCTGGGTCAAACATATTTTTGGTACGCTACTAGCGATTTTAGTCTTCTATATTATTTTTTCCTCCTTATATGAGCACTTTAAAGGAATCCAGAAATTGAAATATGAAAAGTCGACTGCCGAGTTGGCGCTACTCAAAAACCAAATCAATCCACATTTCTTCTTTAATACGCTTAACAATTTGTATTCGTTAATTAAAAAGAACCCAGACGCTGCTCAAGAGTATGTGTTGCGATTGTCTGATGTGATGCGATTTACTATCTACGACAGTGGGAATGAGCAAGTAGGTTTGGAAGATGAAATTACATATTTGCGTAACTTTATAGCGCTGCAAACTGCGAGATATCATAAAAAAATTGAGATCGATTTTCATGCGGATATAAAAAATCCAAAAACTAAAATTGCTCCACTATTGTTTATTGTCTTACTTGAAAATGCCTTCAAACATGGCGTGGAACAGCTTACAGAAGGCGCATTTATTCATGTTAAGTTGAAAGAAATAGATACGAAGATTGGTTTTTCAATTGTAAATAATTTCGACGGCGAAGTGTCCAATACTACAAACGGTATTGGATTGCAAAATTTGAGCGATAGACTTCATTTAGTGTACCCAAACGCACATGAATTGAGTTTCGAAATTCGGGATAATACGTATGCTGCACAACTGGATATTTATAAAGGATGATTACATATATAATTGTAGATGATGAAACTGCTTCGCACGATATTCTGAAGGAATACGGAAAAGAAGTATCTTTTTTAGATTTCAAAAAAAGTTGTTATAACGCTTTTGAGGCGATGGATTATCTGAACCAACATTCGGTGGATCTTATGTTTCTTGATATCAACATGCCCAAACTTAGCGGATTCGAGTTTTTGGCTACGCTTTCTAACCCTCCAGAGGTAATTGTTACCACTGCATATAAAGAATTTGCCCTTGAAGGATATGAGTTAAATGTTCACGATTACCTCTTAAAACCCTACGGGATGCAACGTTTCCTAACTGCTGTAAACAAAGTACATAATTCATTTGGTAAGAAGAAAGGTCTTTTTAGAGAGCAAGAAACTCAAAACGTCTCGCAACTATTCATCAAAGACGACAAAAAATATTATCAAATTGAATTGAATCAAATTTTGTTTGTGGAAGGCTACGGAAATTACATCAAATTACATTTGGAAGATAAAACTATTGTTTCTCATCAAACATTGTCTTCCTTTAAGGAAAAACTACCACAGAAAAAGTTCATTCAAATTCATAAATCTTTCATTGTATCTCGAGATCGTATCGAATTTATTGAAGGCAATAGGGTTTCTATTCAACAGAAACTATTGCCTATTGGTCAAACATATAAGCTTAATGTCAGCAAATTATTTCAATAAGGGAAAAATAGACATGTGTTGAGGAATATTGGTTTTAATTTTTGGTGTTGTATCGACTTAAATTTGCACCGTATAATAACTTAAATTAAAAGTAATATGACAACGACAAGCGAAGAAAAACAACTATTAAACAATGTAAATGACATAACCTCTCTCTTAGCTGAAGGAAAGTTTATCGATGCTATGGAAAAATATCTAGCAGACGATGTTCAATTGTTCGAGGGAAATAATGCCCCTAAGGTTGGCAAAGAATTTTGTATCATAGAAGAGAAAAAATTACTAGAAACTGTGACTGATTTTTACGGATATAAGGTAATTAGTGGGCCTTCAGTTCAAGGAGATACTACCTTTTATGAAGCAGTAATGGGATTTAAAACCAATGATGGTGTAGAGCATGAGTTTGAGCAAGTGGTTCGCACCAAATGGAGAAATGGGAAGATTATCAATGAACGATATTATCATGCCTAATTCAATCTAATAAGCTGAAATTTAAAAAAGCCCTAGTCGAACTAGGGCTTTTTTTTTGTGCGAATCGAGCTGCATAAACTATTGTGTGCATTCAAGCAAAAGTGAATATTTAGGGCGTACTTTTAGTACCTTCGCAAAAAACAAACGCATGCTTAAAGCTGTTTTATTCGATATGGACGGGGTTATTGTTGACACCGAACCCTTGCATCGCAAAGCTTATTTTAAAATGTTTGATGATTTTGGTATCTCTGTTTCCGAAACTCTTTACACAAGTTTTACAGGGCAATCCACTATAAATATCTGCAAACGATTATGTGATGAATTTCAATTATCCAACAGTCCGGATGATTTGATGCGTACCAAACGCAAACACTTTAAGCATTTGTTCGACACAGATAATACACTAGAGTTACTGCCCGGTGTATTGCTTTTAATACAACACTATGTAGCTAATGGACTAACATTGGTTTTGGCTTCTTCTGCCTCTATGAATAACATCAATAGCATTTTTGAGAGATTTCACTTAAACCCGTATTTCGAAGGTAAAATAAGTGGAGCCGATCTCGCTGCGTCCAAACCCCATCCAGAAATATTTCAAAAGGCAGCCGAGATGGCTGGTTGTTTACCGGAAGAATGTATGGTCATCGAGGATGCAACGAATGGAATTAAGGCGGCAAAAGCAGCAGGAATATACTGTGTAGCTTATAATAGTCAACACTCTACAAGTCAAGATTATTCTATGGCCGATCAAACGATAAATTCATTCGAGGCGATTTACTACGACAAGTTGACCTCAATCTTTCAATAAATTTATAAGGGAGTTGTCTGAGTTTTCATGAAGTCTATTTCATTAAATAACTGTAGATTGCAGTGTTGTCCTAGTATTTTATTTCATGCATAAAAGAATATTGGTTGTTTTATTTCTCGTGCTTAGCTATTCTAGTTATGCTCAACTTAGTGATCTAGCACGTATCGATTATACCATTATTCCTAATACACGATCTGATGTAGAATTTACTCGCTTTCGGGCATTGTTCAACTATCCCATTAAACTTACGAGCGACGGCACGTATTTGCTGCTAGGATTGGATTACAGTAACATCCAATTACAATTCGAAAAAGAAGATCTTCCTTTTGACCGGCGCGATGTTAACGATTTTCAATTGCTGGACTTAAGTATTGGTTATACGCAACTTCTTAAGAACGATTGGCGATTGGGCGTTCGATTTAAACCTGGTGTAAGCACTAACTTAACAGCCAAAGCTCTTGGTGTGGATGATGTTGTGCTTTCTGGCGATTTGATATTTATAAAAGAACGACTTATCGAGGCCGATAGAAAGTCACGTTGGATTTTGGGTGTATCTTATTCTGGAAATCGCGGATTTAATTTTCCGCTACCCTTTGTGGCATATTATCGCAAGTTTCATCCAGATTGGTCCTTTAATGTAGGGATTCCTAAAACGAACATTCAATATCATTTTTCTGAAAAACATCGATTAAAATTATATGCCGAATTAGACGGTTTTACTTCTAATTTGCAAAACGGGATGGTGTTAGATTCTGGAGAAGCCGCCGAGAGTATTAATATGTCTCTCATAGTTGGAGGATTCCAATACGAGTATCATGTCATAGATCATGTTGAATTTTATGCGCGGTCGGCCTATATTTTTTCAATCAGAAATAATTTAAGAAACGAAAACCGAGACAATATTTATACCATTGATAATGAATCAACTTTCTATTTAAGGGCCGGTGTACGGTTAAAAATTTAAAAAGAATTGAGATTGCTGTTGTTTGACAATTGTTTTCAACCTCATTTTATGAGATATTACCCTAACTTTGCAAAAAATTAATTCATGTCGCACAAAGCTGGCTTTGTAAATATTATAGGAAATCCTAATGTGGGTAAGAGTACTCTTATGAACGCTTTTGTAGGAGAACGTTTGTCAATTATTACTTCCAAAGCCCAAACTACAAGACATCGAATTCTCGGAATTGTAAGTGGCGATGATTTTCAGGTTTTGTTAAGTGATACACCAGGAATTATCAAACCAGCCTATCAATTACAGGAAAGCATGATGGATTTTGTAAAGTCTGCTTTCGAAGATGCCGATGTGTTACTCTATATCGTTGAGTTAGGTGAAAAAGAACTCAAAGACGAAGCCTTTTTTAATAAAATTCGGGGTGCCAAGATCCCAGTTTTATTGCTTATTAATAAGATCGATAAAGGAAATGAAGATAGCCTTACCGAAGCAGTTACCCTATGGCAAGAAAAAGTGCCAAATGCCGAAGTTTTTGCGATATCGGCACTTGAGAACTTTGGAGTTCCTGAAGTGTTTACCCGAATCATCGAATTATTACCTGAATCACCAGCATTCTATCCCAAAGATCAATTAACCGACAAGCCAGAGCGCTTTTTTGTGAACGAAAGTATTCGAGAGAAAATTTTAATGCACTACAAAAAGGAGATTCCGTATTCGGTAGAAATTGACACGGAAGAGTTTTTTGAAGATGAGAAGATTATTCGAATCCGTTCTGTTATTATGGTAGAGCGTGAAACTCAAAAGGGAATTATCATTGGACACAAAGGTTCGGCCTTAAAACGAGTGGGAGTGGAAGCGCGAAAGGATTTGGAGAAATTCTTCGGAAAGCAAATTCATTTAGAACTATACGTAAAAGTGAATAAAAATTGGCGTAGCAACGATAAGCAGTTGCGGCGTTTTGGTTACAACAACTAAAGTTCAAGTATTTGAATTATGAACGCATTCAATTGAAGCATTTCTTTTCTTCCCGCCGATTTCCCCATCCTTCCAGCAAAATACAACACAAACCAGAGTACGAGTAAGAGTGCCAATAGAAATAATTGAACGGCAAAAGGACGCTCTAGCGATACATTGCTATACAACCAAATCCCAATTCCAATAAATAGCGTGGCCACCACAAAATGGATAAACATAAAGAGTGTCCAAACACCTGGTTTTGGACCATATAAGCCTTTAAGTAGTGAGGAGGTGTCATTTATTTCAATAATTTCTAAATCGAGTTGTGGGGACCAAAAGTGTTGTTTAGTGGTAGGGAGCTTGATGAAAATATGATCGTCTACCTGATGGATGACAAACTTCTTTTGCTTTGCTTTGGCATTTTTGAAGATCTCAATGGCTTTTTTGTTCGTATAAGGTAATTCAATTTCGAAGCGAGGTCGCAATTCAAATTCATGTCCTAATTGAGAAGTAGATTTCATAAGGCTAAATCTAGAGAACAATTAAAGGAGTAATAATGACCAAAGTCATCTTTAAACAATATTTTCAGTTAAAAAAGCTATGATAGCCAAGTATGTAGTACTTTTGCACTTTCAAACAACATACGGATGAGTATTGTAGCTATTGTAGGGAGACCTAATGTGGGTAAATCCACTTTTTTTAATCGATTAATTCAACGTCGTGAAGCCATTGTGGATTCTGTGAGTGGCGTAACAAGAGACCGGCACTATGGAAAAAGTGATTGGAACGGAAAAGAATTCTCTTTAATCGATACGGGGGGATATGTGGTAGGAAGTGATGATATTTTTGAAGCTGAAATTGACAAGCAGGTTGAGCTTGCTATTGACGAGGCAGATGCAATCATCTTTATGGTGGATGTTGAGACTGGTGTTACCGGGATGGATGAAGAAGTTGCGCAATTACTCCGAAAAAGTAAAAAACCGTTTTTCCTTGCGGTAAATAAAGTAGATAGCGCCAATCGAGAAAATGACGCCGTTGAATTTTACTCACTTGGTGTTGAAAAATATTATACCATTTCTAGTATTAATGGAAGTGGAAGTGGCGATTTGCTTGACGATTTAGTAAAAGTATTGCCAGAAGAAGTGGAACGAGAAGAAGAAGAATTGCCCCGTTTTGCTGTTGTTGGACGTCCTAACGCTGGGAAATCATCTTTCATAAATGCGCTTATTGGAGAAGATCGCTTTGTTGTTACCGATATTGCTGGAACAACTCGAGATAGTATTGATACTAGATACAACCGCTATGGATTCGAGTTTAATTTGGTAGATACGGCCGGAATTCGGAAGAAGAGCAAGGTCAAAGAAGATCTTGAATTTTATAGTGTGATGCGCAGTGTTCGTGCTATTGAACATTGTGACGTTGTAATTGTTGTGTTTGATGCAACACGTGGATTCGATGGACAAGTGCAAAACATTTTTTGGTTGGCTCAACGTAACAACAAGGGAGTGGTTATTTTGGCCAATAAATGGGATTTGGTGGAGAAAGACAACAAGACCACAAAAGAGTTTGAAACTTATATACGTAAGCAATGCGAGCCATTTACCGATGTGCCAATTGTCTTCATGAGCGCACTCACCAAACAACGTATTCATAAAGCAATTGAAACGGCGGTTGATGTTCATAAACGCAGAAGTCAGAAAATAAAAACGTCTGTTTTAAACGACACCATGCTGCCAATAATACAGGCAACGCCTCCACCAGCTTATAAAAGCAAGTATGTGAAAATAAAATTTTGTACGCAGTTGCCAACACCGCACCCTTGCTTTGCCTTCTTTTGTAACCTCCCACAGTATGTTCGAGAGCCGTACAAGCGATTTATTGAAAATCAATTAAGGGAACACTTCAATTATACAGGAGTGCCTCTCACGATTTATTTCAGGAAAAAATAGAAGTTTAGAGAAATCAAGATAAATGATTAAGTCGGTATTATTTTACAAAATGTAAAGTATATTTTACATTTAGAATAATTTACTTTACATTTGCTATGTCAATCAATTATATCATATATCATGAGAACGAACTATTTATTGCCTTACAAATTTAAAATGCCTGGATGGGTGCTCTTTGTGGCAGGGCTCATTGCCGGAGTTTTTATTATTACTAATAATTACGAATCAGATTTTTTAACTATTGATGTTTTGTCAATTATTAATGATTCTGGAATTAACAGTAAATCGTATTTTCAAATTATCACCACAGATGTTTTTGATGAAATAGTAAGTATTGTCATTATTGTAGGGGGGCTCTTTATAGGGTTTTCTAAAGAGCGAATTGAAGATGAGTTTATTTATAAACTCAGAAAAGACTCTTTGGTCTGGGCTTTAATTTTCAATTATATCATTTTATTGCTAGCTATTATCTTTGTTTATGATATGAGTTTCTTCGACGTACTCGTATACAATATGTTTACGCCAATTCTATTTTTTGTTGGTCGCTTCACTTTTTTAAAATATAGATTAAGGAGTCATGAAGAATAAGATAAAAGTACACCGGGCTATCCATGATATGACTCAGGCAGATCTGGCTAAAAAAATAGGTGTTAGTAGGCAAACTATCAATGCCATGGAAAAAAACAAGTATGTGCCCTCTACCGTGCTTGCCTTGAAAATCGCTCAACTTTTTAAGACTCCACTTGAAGAATTGTTTTTTCTCGAGGGTAATGAATAATATTTTTAAGTTTTGGGGGTAACATTTTTACGCTTCCTTAACTATTAGGTATTAATCTTTAACTTTTAATTGGGAATGCGCATCATAAATAGAGTTTAACTTCGTTTCCCAACTAGCATCAATCATCAATCAACTAACCCAAGACCAAATATGAAATACTTTTTTGCAGCCTTACTATGCTTTTTCGTATTCACCACTTTTTCTCAAAACAAATCATTTACCTTAACAGGAACCGTTATTTCGCAAGAGGATAAAAGTCCGCTCGAGTCCGCAACCGTTTATTTAGAACGCATCAAGGACACAACCTTAGTAACCTATACCATAACCGATAAAAATGGTCGCTTCGAGATTGAAGAACGTACACCAGATGATAGCTTGCAACTCAATATATCTTATGTTGGTTTTGCTAGCATACAGCGAAAGGTTGCGATTGATAGTGAAGTAATTAATTTAGGTTCCATAGAAATGTCTGTTGGGGAGCAACTAGATGAAGTCGTTATTAGATCCCGTGCTCCTATTACTATTAAAAGAGATACACTGGAGTTTAATGTGAAATCGTTTAAGACCAAAAAGGATGCGACCGTAGAAGATTTACTTAAAAAGCTTCCAGGCGTGGAGGTAGATGAAGAAGGGAAGATTACTGTAAATGGTAAAGAAGTAAATAAGATTTTGGTAAATGGTAAACCGTTCTTTGGAGACGACCCAACCATAACCACAAGAAATCTAACCAAGGAAATTATAGAAAAGGTTCAGGTTACCGACACGAAAACCGACGCCGAAGCCTTTGCAGGAGAAGATAGTGACGGACAAAACAAGACTATAAATCTGACGATAAAGGAAGAAAACAACAAAGGTGTTTTTGGTCGAGTTGCTGCAGGAGGTGGTACCGATGAGCGCTATGAGTTTGCAGGGTTTTTTAATCGATTCGACAATGATCAACGCATAAGCGTTTTGGCGGGAGGTAATAATATAAATTCAGCTGGTTTTAGCTTTGGAGAGATTCGTAAGATGTTTGGTGGCGGCAGCAGTATGAGCGTTAGTAGCAATGGATCATTTTCAATAGATGGACGATCGTTTGGGGGAGGTTCTGGAATAACTAGTTCTCGAAATGCTGGGGCCAATTACGCAGATAGTTTTGGTAAAGCACTGGAAGTTTCTGCAGATTATTTTTATGGAGGAAGCGATAGTGAAGATGAGAGTAGTTCGGAACGTGAAAATTTCTTACCAGAAGGGAGCTTTTTTACAAATACACGAACAGATAGTCGCACCGAAAATGACAACCAAAATCTTAATATGCGTTTTGATATTAAGGTGGATAGCACTTTTTTGATTAATGTTAAGCCAAGTCTTACTTACGGAACGGGGAAACGTTCGTTTAATAGAGATGAAGAATCTTTGGATCAAGACAATGTCTTGACCAATCAAAGTGTTACCGATCAGTTTTCAGAAAACACCAATCGTAATTTTAGGAATGTTTTAGATTTAACCAAACGATTTGGTAGCAAAGGAGCATCGATGCGGATCTCTATGACTAACGAATACAACAAACGAACTAGTGAAGATTTCATCAACTCGACTACCGAAGTTTTTGGAACAGATCCTTCAACCTTAGTTAGAGATCAGTTTACAGATACTGAATTTGAGCTTAAAAGCTTTTTCTTAAATGCTAATTACAAACATCCGCTAATAGCAGAAAAATTGTTTTTAAATGCCAGTTTCAGTCATCGCGATGATATACGTGAAAGTCTTGAAAGCACATTTGATTTCGATGAGGATAGTCAGTCATATTCAGAATTCAACAACGATCTAAGTACCAATTTTTCATATACAAATAGAAGGACAACACCAGGATTAGGATTAAATTATCAAGGAGAAAAACTATCGGCTAACATTAGAGGCTCTTATGTATTTAGAACCTTGAGTAATGATGATACATTGCGCCCCGAAACTACTTTCGAAAAGGATTTTGGAGCAGTCGAAGCCAACGCGTACATCAATTATCGTCTCAGCCCTAAAACATCTCTTTACGCTAACTATTCTGTGAATAATACACCTCCGCAAATAGAACAATTACAGCCGTTTCAGGATGTTTCCAATCCGTTAAATATTGTAACAGGAAACCCGAATTTGGAACCTTCCAACAATCATCAATTGTATGTTGGGTATAACAATTTTGATTTTCAAAAGCGAACGGGGTTAAATTTCTACGGTGGTGCGACTATTAATAATAACCAACCTACGGTTAAAACTTTAGTGGACGAAAATTTTGTGAGTAATACGACATTCGAAAATGTAGATGGTAATTACAATGGATGGGGAGGCTTTAATTATAGTAAAGACATTAAATTGGATACGCTGGGCACTACATTAAAATACAATTTGGGCTTTAGTGCTAATTTAAACAGAGCCGTTAATTTTTTCAATGGAGAACAATATAATGCCAAAACCAATTCCGTTTCACCCAATATAAATCTTACGTTTACCTGGCCCAAGGTTATGGAAATTATTCCAAGCTATCGAATCAACTTTAGTAATACGCGATACAGCCTAGATAATTTTGAAGAATTGAACTTTACGAGTCATAATGTGGGTATCGAGACTGCTACTTTCTTGCCTAAAAAGTTTGAATGGCGCAATGATATAGAGTTTAGATACAATCCAAATGTTGCTCCTGGTTTTCAACGAAGTGCTTGGTTTTGGAATAGTACATTGTCTTATTCTGTGTTAAAAGACAAAGGACTCATTACGCTAAAGGTGTACGATTTGCTAAATCAGAATACAAACGCGCGTCGCTCGGTGAATCAAAATTTTATTCAGGATTCTCAGAGTTTAGTGTTAAGAAGGTATGCCATGTTAAGTTTTAGTTGGAAGTTTAATAGTTTAGGCTCAAAGGGTAAAACAGATGACGGTGGGGTTTTCTTTTTTAATTAAGTAATGAAGGTGTTCGCTTACTTATTGAATCAAGAAGTAATGATAAGGGGTTTTCTGATTTCGTAAATTATTAAGAAACGAAATCAGAAAACTCAACTTCTATTACGGGTTTGTTTTATTCATTTTCTCTTTCATAAATTCTTGCATTGTTTTCCAAGTGTGAACCAGTTGATTATAGCCGTCACCGTCATTATCTGTTTTGTTCGTAAAAACTATATATCCATAACCCGTTTTTGGCTCAAAAGACATGATCGCCATAATACCTGGGTCACCTCCGGTATGGCCAATGTGACTGCTTCCAATAGTTTGCCAGAAAATACCCGAATATCGTTCGTCGGCAATTGATTTTGGATGTAAGAGTTGTTGGAAGGAATCGCTTGAAAGGATATTAGAAGCACCACCATGGTAGCCTTTAATCATCTCAGACAAATAGAGTCCCATATCACTAACATTGGTAATAAGCCCGCCATCAGCGTACGAAATAAGTTCGTATGGTGGTATTTTTTGATTGTTGCTTAGATATAACGAAACAAATTGATCCATGTTTACATCTCTGTGTTTCCACCCCGATTGAGTCATTTTAAAGGGATTAAGAATTACTTCTTGTGTATATTCTAAATACGTTTTACCAGTAATTTGTTCAATAATATGTCCTGCAATGGCTGCGCCCATATTGCTGTAATTATATTGTGTTCCTGGCTTTTTACGAGAAAAATTCTTTTTACTGTACCACTTCCCCAGGGGGTGAATCATGCTTTCTACAAAATCGATTACGGGCATAGTTTGATTTTTATTGTAGATGGAGACATACTCTTTCATGTCCTCTGGAATTTGATTCTCCGTCAAATCGATTTTTTTGGAAAACAAATAGGTATGTTCATATTCGTCCGGGTCGATGATAGAAGAAGTATGATTCGCCAAGTGTTCTATAGTAATAGGAACTTTAGGGTGATATGGATTGTATAAGTTGGTTGTGAGAAAGTTATTTATAGGAGTATCTAACTTTAATTTTCCTTCTTCTACAAGTTTCAAGAGACAGAGACCGGTAAGCGTTTTGGAGATAGAACCAATGTTTTGAAGCGAATTTGTCGTGTACGGCCTTTTCGACTCAAGATCTGCATATCCAAAGCCCTTTTTATATAGGACTCCATCTTTACTCACTATTGCAACCGCAAAACCGGGAAGGTATCCTAGTTGCTCAATTTTCTCGAGTTTTGGGGTGAGTGAATCCATTTGCCCTAATATCGATATAGGTATCAAAAAAAGGACGATTGTTTTGTAAAATAGCTGTTTCATTGTTTTGTTTTTTACAAACCTACAATGATGTGCTAGTTCTCAATTGGAGTTTTGAGACACCGTTTAGAAAAATTTCCAGAACATATCTCTGCTATCTACCTGTTTTAATTTAGAGAGAAGTTTACTTGGCTTTTCTCCTGAAATGGATTTAAAATGGTTGATAAAATCCGATTGATCATAATAATCGTTATTATAGGATAATTCCGTGAGACTAGGTTTGTCGAATGCCTTCTGATATTGATCTAAAGTATGTCGAAACTTGACAATCTGTTTAAAATTGGAAATACTACAGTTAAGATGTTTTTGTGCGTGTCGAAGTAATGTTCTTCTGCTCGTTTTTAACTTTTTTTCTAATTCTTGTACAGATATAGTCCCTTTTGAGCTCATAATTTCATACACTAAATTGGTGATAACTGGTGCTGAGAATTCCCGATACTTTTGCTTAAATATTTGATCCAATAGATTACTTTTCTCTTCAATTGTGCTTTTATTTTTCAAAAAGGATAAGTCTTCGTTAAATTCCTTCAGATAATCATCAAAGAAGAATGCTTCCTGTGTTGAGAGCTTAAAAAGTTCTTGCGAAATAAAATGGTTAAAACCCAATGGCTTAAAAATTACGCCTATAATATTAAATGCACCGTGTAAAGTTGCTCTTTTGAAAGATGACTTATTGTTTGTAAAAATAACCGAGTGCCGATTGTTTAGGTTGTGAGATATAGTTCTTTGAAGCGGTGCTATGGAAACTTGTGCATCAAAATAGATATTCAGTGTAGTTCTGTAATGCGGAAAATGAACAAAATTTTTGATGCTCTTTTTGTCAGACGAAGACAAGAAGTAATAATACTCTATAACTTTTTGGAGATTAGGATCCTTGGGAATCACATTAACTACTTGGACCATCTACACACGAACTTTTATCTAAAGATACATAAATTGAGTATTGATCTCATAAATTTTATAACATCAATGATATACGGATCTTAAAGGCGCCTGTGCTGTTGTTCTTGTCTTAAATTTTAAAGCTAATCACCACCCACCTGAAGCACCACCACCTCCAAAGCCGCCGCCGCCAAAACCTCCGCCAAAGCTGCCGCCTCCGCCAAAGCTGCCGCCGCCAGAACTCCATCCTCCACCGGAGCTACTACCGCCGCTTCCCCAGCTGCCTGTGCGTCCCATGTTGCTCAAAATGATAACATCTAAGAGGCTTCTTCCGCCTCCACCACCTCGACCTCCACGACCATTTTTCTTGGAGCTGAGTGCAATAAAAAGAATGATAAAGATGATGATGATGATAAGTTCCGAAGGAAAACCTTCGTTCGAAAAATCTCGTTCTTCCTTAAATTCACCTATTAATGCTTTAAAAATAGCATCGGCGCCTTGATCTAGTCCAGTATAGTAATTGCCGTTTTTAAATTGCGGAACCATGACGCGATTGATAATGCGTTCGGCATCACGATCGCTAATTCTATATTCGATCCCATAACCGGTATTGATATCAATTTTCCTGTCATCTTTGGCTAGAATGATTAGTATACCATTGTCTTTGTCGGCTTGTCCAATTCCCCATTTTTGACCCCATTTCGCCCCAAGGAAAGAAATATCTTCTCCTTTCGTTGTGCTAATAACCGCAACGACGATTTGAGTAGATGTCGTATCGGCATATCGAATGAGCTTATTGGTCAATGCACGTTGTTCAGAGGCTGAAAGTAAATCGATATAATCGTACAGGGAAGTCTGCTCACTCTTTGACGGCTTGGGAGGAATGTCAAATTGCGCTAGCGCTCCTTCATAAACACCAATGGAAAGAATAAGGGTGCATAGAATAATTAAAATTGGCCGATGTTTCAAACCTTTCATTTAAATCATTAATTACGAAACACTAATTTCATTCGGAAGTTCGTTCGAGTCACCTTGCTTATATGGAAAGTGTTCTTTGAGTTGTTGTCCAGCCTTTAAAATTCCATCCACCAAACCTTGCTTCATGGCTCCATTTTTAAAATGTGAAATAATCACATCTTTCGTACTCTCCCAAAAATTAGAAGGCACAACCTCGTTGATGCCACTATCACCCAAAATCACCAATGTTCTATCGTCAACCGCAACATATATCAACACTCCATTACTATTCTTAGTGTTGTTCATGTGCAATAATTCGAACACCTCTGCGGCCCGCTCGAAGGCATCTAATTCGGTATGTGTTTCTAAGTGAACGCGTATTTCTCCCGAGGTATTTTTCTCGGCTTTTCGGATAGCTTCAATAATTTGCGCCTCTTCATCTTGGGTAAGAAAATCTTCAACTTTCGACATTAATTCCCGAAATCAAATTCAACTTCCGGCGCTTGATCAGAGCCTTCTTCTGCTTCAAAATAAGCTTTCTGATCGAACCCGAATATTCCAGCGACCAAACTTCCTGGGATTTTACGAGTAGCTGTATTGTAAGGCCTAACAACTTCATTGTATCTATTGCGCTCCACATTAATTCGGTTCTCGGTACGCTCTAATTCGTTAATTAATTCTTTAAAATTCTCGTTGGCTTTCAAGTCTGGATAACGTTCAAAAACAGCAAGTAAGCGGGCAAGAGCAGACGACAGTCCTCCTTGAACCTGTTGAAATTGTTCCAATTGTTGTGGAGTAATATTCGTTGGATCAATAGTAACCGAAGTAGCTTTACTTCTTGCTTCAATTACTTTGGTAAGAGTCTCTTGCTCAAACTCGGCATAACCCTTAGCGGTATTGACAATGTTAGGGATTAAATCGGCACGTCTTTGATAAGAGCTTTCAACATTACCCCACTGTTCAGCAACACCTTCATCAAGGCCTACAAATTTATTGTATTGGGAAATTCCGAAGAATACCAAAGCAGCAAGGACGACGAGTGCGATGATTCCTTTTTTCATAATATAGATGGTTTTATAGTTGTTCTTTAATTTTGAGTAGTTCGGCTTTCACCGTTTCTAATTTACGAATTATCTCAAAGTTGTCCAGCGTTTTCTTTTTGTTTTCCTTGAGATGAATTTTTGCTCCATCAAGCGTAAAACCACGCTCCTTTACCAAATGATAAATAAGTTCGAGGTTTTTAATGTCCTGAGGAGTAAATTTTCGATTCCCCTTTGCGTTTTTTTTTGGTTGAAGTACTTCAAATTCCTTTTCCCAAAATCGAATGAGAGAGGTGTTGACGTCAAAAGCTTTTGCTACTTCGCCAATACTGTAATATCTTTTCTCAGGAAGTTCAACGTGCATTAGTCAAGCGATTGGTTTTCTTGCTGTGACTTTTTCAGCAATTCTGCAAATTCGGCTGGAGACAGGTTTCCGTAGTAGAAGTTAATCGGGTTGATACGCTCTTGGTCTTTAAAAATTTCATAATGAAGGTGAGGTGCTTCACTTCGCCCTGTGCTTCCTACAAAACCAATAAGATCACCTCGCTTTATTTTCTGTCCCTTTTTAACATTGTATTTGTATAGATGTGCATACAGGCTTTCGTATCCAAAGCCATGATCTATTCTAATGTGATTACCATATCCAGAAGCGGTATTATCTGCCCTTGTAACCACGCCGTCACCTGAGGCGAAAACGGGTGTGCCTCGAGGAGCGGTAAAATCCATACCTCCATGAAACTTTCTCGTTTTAAGAAATGGATCGGTTCTATATCCAAAACCAGACGCCATACGTGTGAGATCTTCATTTCTCACAGGCTGTATCGCTGGAATTGCTTCTAACAGCTTTTCTTTTTCTTCAGCCAAAACAGCAATTTCGTCCAACGATTTAGATTGAACAACAATCTGTTTGGTCAATATGTCTACCTTTTGATGACTATTAACAATGAGTTGAGAATTATCAAAACCTTCCAAGTTTTTATAGCGATTTATTCCACCAAACCCGGCTTTACGTTGCGATAAAGGGATCGCATTGGCTTCAAAATAAATTCGATATAAATTGTTGTCCCTATCCGCCAATTCGTCTAGAACTACGGTAGCTTCATCCATCTTCCGATTTAGGAGTTCGTACTGTAACTCCATGTTCGCTAATTCGCGTTTTAGTGTTTTCTCTTTGGGGGTTTCAATAAAAGGAATATTGAGGTAAACTACTAGCAAAATAAAACCACTCAATACAATACCTAGCAAGCTAAGCAAGAAAATACCTAGTTTGCGACCTTTCTTTTTTTCAATTTTGCGATACGATAGGGTTTCACTATCGTAGTAATATTTTACCTTCGACATACGTTAAAAAGTCCTATTTTTGCGGTTGAATGGGTAGTGTAGTGTATAATACAACGCCGCACAAATATAGAAATTGTAAGCCCACAAGATACGTAAATTCATCGAATTGTTTTTTTATGACATCAGCCGAAATAAGATCCAAGTTTTTAGATTTTTTCAAATCGAAATCCCATTCAATTGTGCCTTCGGCACCTATGGTGCTTAAAGATGACCCCACATTGATGTTTGTTAATTCGGGAATGGCTCCTTTTAAAGAATATTTTTTAGGAAATGCTGTCCCAAAAAATAACCGTATCACCGATACGCAGAAATGTTTGCGCGTTTCTGGTAAGCATAACGATCTAGAAGAGGTTGGGTATGATACTTACCATCATACTTTGTTTGAAATGTTGGGGAACTGGAGTTTTGGAGATTACTTCAAAAAAGAAGCTATTGCCTGGGCATGGGAACTTCTTACGGAAGTTTATAAAATAGATAAAGACATACTCTACGTGACTGTTTTTGAAGGAAGCGATGATGAGGATAATCTCGAAATGGATCAGGAAGCCTACGATTATTGGAAAGAAATTATTCCAGAAGATCGTATACTAATGGGCGATAAAAAAGATAATTTTTGGGAAATGGGAGCTCAGGGACCTTGTGGACCTTGTAGCGAAATTCATGTGGATATTCGATCTGCTGAAGAGAAAGCAAAAGTGGATGGGAAATCCTTAGTGAACATGGATCATCCGCAAGTGGTAGAAATATGGAACCTTGTATTTATGCAATACAATCGCAAGGCGGATGGTTCCTTGGAAGGCTTACCAAACAAACATATCGATACAGGTATGGGCTTCGAACGTCTCTGTATGGTTATGCAAGGGGTTACTTCCAATTATGACACAGACGTATTTACGACAATCATTCGAGAAGTGGAGGCTATCACAAATAGTTCGTATGGAAATGACGATAAAGTAGATGTTGCCATACGCGTTATTAGCGATCATTTACGTGCCGTAGCTTTTTCTATTGCCGACGGACAGCTGCCGAGCAACACAGGAGCAGGTTATGTGATTCGTCGAATTTTACGGAGAGCTATACGTTACGGCTTTACCTTTTTAGATAAAAAGGAGCCATTTATCCACAAGCTGGTTCCCACTTTGGTAAAACAAATGGGCAAAGCGTTTCCCGAACTAGTTAACGAAAAGAACTTAATGACCAATGTAATACGAGAGGAAGAAGTTTCTTTCTTGCGAACTTTGGAACAAGGGCTTATTTTACTGGATGCTGTTATTAATGAAACAAAAGGAAAAGAAGTATCGGGCGAAAAAGTGTTTGAGCTTTATGATACGTACGGTTTTCCAGATGATCTTACAGGACTTATTCTTCATGAGCAAGGATACACCTACGACAAGGATAGTTTCAAAAAAGAATTACAACAACAAAAAGATCGTTCTCGTGCTGCTACTAAAATAGAAACAGGAGATTGGATCGAATTACTTTCAGATTCTGAAGAAGAATTTATCGGGTACGACTCGTTAGAAGCCAACGTAAAAATTACGCGCTATCGTAAAGTTGAAAGTAAAAAAGATGGAGAGCTTTACCAGTTGGTGTTTAACCTAACTCCGTTTTATCCTGAAGGAGGAGGGCAAGTAGGAGATAAAGGATACCTGGAGGCTACCAATGGAGAAGTTGTTTATATCATCGACACCAAAAAGGAAAATAATTTAATCGTTCATTTTGCGAAAAACCTACCACGACATCCAGAAGATTCTCTCAAAGCGGTGGTAGACAAAAAACAGCGATTTAGAACGGCTTCAAATCATACAGCGACACATTTATTACACCAAGCGTTGCGTAATATTTTAGGTGAACATGTGGCGCAAAAAGGGTCTATGGTTCACAGTCGGAATTTAAGATTCGATTTTTCGCATTTCAGTAAAGTTAGCGATGACGAATTACGTCAAGTTGAAGATTTTGTCAATGCCCGTATTCAAGAAGGCATCGATTTAGAAGAAAAACGAAATATTCCGCATCAACAAGCATTGGATGAAGGTGCAATAGCATTATTTGGTGAAAAGTACGGCGACACAGTTCGTGCCATTAAATTTGGTAAATCCATGGAGTTATGTGGTGGTACGCATGTAGAATGTACTCAGGATATTTGGCATTTTATTATAACTTCCGAAGGTGCTGTGGCAAGCGGAATAAGAAGGATTGAAGCAATTACAGGTGATGCTGCGAAACAATATTTTGTAGATCGAAGTGAGGCGCTTAAGAAAGTGCAAAAGAAGTTGAATAATCCGAAAGATTCGGCGGCGGCGGTAGAGAAGTTGCAGGAAGAGAACACTGAGCTTCAAAAGCAATTGGCCCAATTACTTAAAGACAAAGCGAAGAATATAAAAGGTGATTTGAAATCGGAAATTACGCAGGTAAATGGTGTTAATTTCCTTGCTAAAGAATTGGATTTAGATACGGGTGGATTAAAAGACCTGGCTTTTGAACTCGGTAGCGAAATGGACAATCTATTTATTCTTTTTGGTTCAAGAGCAGGCGGTAAAGCGCTATTAACATGTTACATTTCGAAAGAGTTAGTATCAAGTAAAAGTTTGAATGCAGGTCAAATTGTTCGTGAATTAGGAAAGCATATTCAAGGAGGTGGCGGCGGCCAACCATTTTTTGCAACAGCAGGTGGGAAAAATCCTGACGGAATTGTCAAGGCATTGGAAGAAGTCCAGAGTTATTTATAGATGAAACTACAAACTCAAATATCAATAACTCCGCAGAATAATCAAATCGATTATGAGGGGAAGTTGTTGTTATTGGGATCCTGCTTTTCTGAAAACATAGGAAATAAACTCAACTATTATAAATTTCCGAATAGTATCAATCCGTTTGGAATAATTTTTAATCCGGTTTCTATAGAAAATCTTATAAATCGTGCAGTAACCGATACTTTATTTACAGAAACTGATGTTTTTGAAAAAGAGGGTTTATATCATTCGCTACAGGTTCATTCGTTAGTTTCTTCGGCTCATAAGGAAGATTATCTTCGCTATTTGAATACCCAATTAGGTCTTTTAAAAGAATACCTCTCGACGGCGTCTCACTTGATAATTACAATGGGAACTTCCTGGGTTTATCGATTGAGTGAAACGGGAACTATCGTTGCTAATTGCCATAAAATTCCACAACAAGAATTCAGTAAGAAGTTACTTTCTCAAGCCGAAGTAACCGCTTCCATTCAACGAACAATGGCAGCAGTGCACAAAATGAATCCGATGTGTCAACTTATTTTTACGGTTTCTCCTGTTCGTCATATAAAGGATGGCCTGAGCGAAAATTCAGTAAGTAAGGCACATCTGCGTTCAGCGATTCACGAGTTGGTGACTTCAAATACAAATGTTCATTATTTTCCTGCATTCGAAATAATGATGGATGAACTTCGTGATTATCGTTTTTACGGTTTAGACATGCTTCACCCTAATGAGACAGCCGTCGAAATCATTTGGGGCAAGTTCTGTGAGGTTTGGGTTTCTTCTTCAACTAAGCCACTGCAGAAAGAAATAGATATTATTCAAAAAGGATTGGCGCATCGTCCTTTTCATCCAGAGAGTAAAGAACATCTAGAGTTTATAAAACAACTTCAGCAGCGCATAGATAAACTACAAATTTCGCACCCTTCAATAGAATTTTCCTCGCCACAATAATTGGCTATTCATACCTTTCATTGATAGTGTTAGTCCAGTCGTAAAATTCACTGTTTTAAAAAGATACGTCAACTGCCGTATTGTAACTACTTGGTTTTTAGAACACTTTTGTACCCAACAATAACTTAAAATCCAACAATTATGAAAATCTTTAAAAAAATTACATTCATTCTTTTTATGGCATTGGCTTTTGCATCTTGTAGTAGTGACGATGACAATAACGGAGGAGGAGACGACGACATGAACAACAGTGGAGAAGAGTTCTTTCGCGCTAAAGTAGAAAGTGCAGATTGGTCTGCAGACACCGACTTGGCAACTTTAATAGGAGGCTCACTTACCACGAACAATAATATTACTGTTCTTGTTGCTCAAGGGAGTACTAACGAAGGAAGCTTTATAAACTTTACCATCGTTGGCTATGATGGTCCCGGAACTTATGTAATTGCAGATGACAACCTTCAAAATAGTTCAGGTGCTATTTATGGAAGCTCTCCTTCGCCTGAAAATATTTTTACCGCTAATTCTATTGTCGCTTTAGGTGGTGGAATTAGATCTGGAGAGATCGTTGTAACTTCTCAAGACGAGAATGGTGCCCAAGGAACATTTAGTTTTGAAGCTTTAAACGACAGTGGTACGCGAAATATCACCGACGGAGAATTTAAAATCGTTTTCGATAATTAATAGCATAAAAATCCTTTGTTGGGATTTTCGTGAACCGGGAGAGGAACCTTTGTTTTGCTTCCGGTTTTTTTATGCTCAATTTTCAGAATACGCCAAATGCCCTATTGAATCCCTTTTAGTATTTAGTCACCTTTGAATCAACGAATTAAAATCAACTATTATGAAATTTTCAACAATTAAAATAACCTTGGTTTGTACCGTTTTGCTTTCCACTTTTGTGTTGCAAGCACAACGTGCCGAAGCTCCAGATTATAAATATGATTTGGGTGCTAAAATCAATGAAATGACAATTACACAAGGTGGAACTATGGTAGTGGCCACTAATGATGGATTGGTAGGAATTAAACCAGGCAGCAACGATTTACTCTTCAATTTTACCGATTATGGACGGGTAAAGCCTGAAGAGGTGACGTATATTCCAAACTCTCCTTATTTAATGGTAGGACAAACAGGATTTGCTGCCATCTCTACAAAAAAGGCAGTAATTGATTTTATGAGCGGAGAAGTGCTTTTTTCGACCGAAAAAAACGGTTGGAAAATGGTTCAAACTTGTAATGTAGTTATGCCTGCAAATAAATTGGTGGTAACAGGTCAACGCAAGGCTAAAGAAAAATACGCCAATGCCTATGCTATCTACGATTTGAATACCGGTGCGCAACTTGCCTACAATACGTTTAAAGGTTTTAATACCATAATTGGACAGCCGTATCTATCAAACGAATCCCTCATTTTACCTACTCAAAAAGGTTTGATCAAAGTGGGAGTTTCATCGGGGGAGATCGAATGGGAAAATAAATTGAAAAATGTAGGTTGGATGGTGAAAGAAGATAACAATCTTTATGCTTTTGTAGGGACTCCAAATGGAGGTAAAACCAAGATTAATAAAATTGATGCTTCTACGGGACAGCCTATTTGGGAAGAAGCAAAAAAGGTTAAGGGATCTGTGGTCAATTTTGAGATAACCGATAAAGGGATTGCCGTTGTGAGCAATACAGATAATAGTGGGAAAAAAGGCATTATGAAATTGGCTTCGGGTAGATCTGAATCTAAAATTGCATTCCTAAGTGCAACCAACGGAGAAGATCTTTGGGAGAAAGCACCAAAAACTAAAGGTTATGTTCAACACTTTTATGTAATGGACGACGGAATCCTCTTCGGTATCTATGAAGGAGGAATCAATAAGATCTCTTTCGATGGAAAGACATTGTTTAAAAAGCCATTAAAAACAGGTGAAAATATTTTGACAATGGCCAATACCCCTCAAGGACTCATTTACATTACTTCTGAAGACGCGAATATTGTGAATTTAAATACAGGAGATCAAATTTGGAAGAAACCCCTAAAATACAAAAGAGCAGACGCCGTTAGTTCAGACTTTGATTCGAAAAACAATCGTTATTTAATTAGTGCTGACGAAGATTTATTTGCTGTTGATGCAGCAACTGGAGATGTTTCTACTTTGGCAGAAAGTGAATTTGATGGTAAAGAAGATCCTACTTCGGTTGAGGTACGTGATGGAGGTATTCTACTAACCAGTTCTCAAAATATGATGCTCTTAGACTGGCAAGGAGTTACAGGTTGGCATGAATATTACCGCGCACCCGGAAAGAGCGCTTTTGGAGCTATTTTGGCTGGAGTTACTGCGGTAGCTACTGCAGCAACAGCCGCAGCCGCATATGGAGAAGCGAATAGAAATAGAAATCGCTTAGGGAATTACACATCAAGAGGAGAGCGTTTTGCGAATTTAGGCGATGGAATGGCAGCAGCTAGCGGTGCGTCGGTAGCCGAAATGTTGAAGCGTTTTAAGGCGACAGCAGCCACCAATAATGCACAATTTGTATTGACAAAATTAGATGAAGGAGTTGGTCTTGTTAAACTAAACAAAGACACTGGGGCGAAAGAAAAAGAGATTGTTTTAAAAGATAAAAAGCCAGAATACCAAGTGGATGAATTTGGAGGTATACTTTACTATAAGGCTAGTAACGATCAAATCTATGCCTACGATCTCTCCAATTAACTAACCAAGTTGATGGTGGCTAATAATGTTGAGGAGCATTTTAGTCTGTTGATAACCCCACTTTAATTAGTGGGGTTTTTCTGAAGATACAATTGCTTAAATTTTAGTAAATTACGATAACTAACTAACTGACTCACCTGTATGAAATATTTTTTCATGCTATTCGGTATGATTTTCTTATCTACTGGACAAGCGCAAGAAATACCTCTAGATTCACTTTTGCGCAAAGCTTTTTCTAGCAAAGACTCGTCTGCTGTTTTCTTCAAACAATCCAAACAACGTCTCTTTTCTAAAGCGGATACAGCGAACTTCTATTACTATAAGTTTTATAAAAATTATGTTGATGGGGAGATTGATAGTGCGTATCGATATGGGGAGTTAGTGATTCCTCCTTTTATCGAATTGGATACGCTAAATCGCTTGCGTAAGATTTATGAAAAAATGAATTTAATAGATCTTCGTTCTGGCAACTATGATCGAGCCCTTGCCTATTGCCAAAAGGCGTTAAAGATTGCAGAGAAACTGAAGGATACAGCTATGATTTCTATTCATCTATCCGATATGTCTATAATTTATCACGACTATGAAGAATATTCAAATGGAGTCATGTACGGAAAAAAGGCATTTGAAGTAATGAATAATGCGACGAATAAGGATTACAAATACATACTTTATGCCAACAACGCAATAGGAATAAACTTTGACGATTGGGGAAAGCCAGATAGTGCCTTGGCCTATCATTTTCAAAATTTAGACTATTTAAAACATATCAAAGACACCCTACCTTATACGTTCATATTTAACAATATAGGTAATACCTTACTAAAACAAAAGAAGTACGTAGAAGCGAAAAAATACATTAAGCAAGCCTTGGTACTCAATACTAGAGGCAATCGTACTTATAACTTGGCAACTAACTATACCAACCTTGCAACAATTGCCTATAAATTGAACCATTACAGTGAAGCCGATTCACTCTTTAAAGAAGCCCAAATCTATGTGACGGAAAGTGGCAGTATCGAAAAACTTCGAGATTTGATGGAGCATGAATCAAAGTACAATGAGAAAATAGGAAATTATAAAAAAGCCTTAGAAAAACAAGCGGCGTTTTATAAACTAAAAGATTCTGTTTTTAAGGACGAACGAGCCAGCAAAATCGCCGAAGCCGAAGCAAAGTTTCAAGTGGCTCAAAAGGAAGTAGATTTGGCAATAACTCGCGCCAACCTCGCAGAGACACAATTGAAAGTTAAAAAAAGAAACAATTTTATATATGGTAGTTTAGGTTTGGCCTCAATGCTAGGCATACTAGGCTTTCTATTTTACAACCAACAAAAGCTAAAAAATCGTCAATTACAAAAAGAAGCTCAACTCAAAGAAGCCTTAGTTCACATTGAAACACAAAATAAATTGCAAGAGCAACGACTTCGTATCTCGAGAGATTTGCACGATAATATAGGTTCTCAACTCACATTTGTAACCTCATCGGTAGATAATCTAAAGTTTAGGTTAAAAGATGACGATCCAAAAGTGACTCAAAGGCTAGGAGAGATAAGTGAGTTTACCATCCAAACAATCTACGAATTGAGGGATACCATATGGGCGATGAATAAAACAGAAATAAACTTTGAAGATCTTCAGACACGTATTGCAAATTTTATCGAAAATGCGGGCATTGCAGCAAAGGGAGTCGACTTTCAGTTTTCAGTTTCAGAAAACATCGCGAAGGAGACCGTATTTAGCTCCATTAAAGGAATGAATATCTATCGTATTATTCAAGAAGGTATAAACAATGCCCTAAAACACGCGGGAGCCCAAGAGGTTTCGGTACGAATTAATAAAGCACTCGATTCAGAAAACGAAGAAATATCAATTCATATTGATGACAATGGAAAGGGATTTGACCGATCTAATGTCAAAATGGGGAACGGCTTGGCCAGCATGAAAAAAAGGGCGAAGGATATGGGTAGCGAAATTGAAATCACTTCGGAAGAAAACAAAGGAACCTTTATCACACTGATAACCAAATGAGAAAAGTTAACTACTTAATAGTAATAGTGACCTTGTTTGTCGCTTTTTGCTCAAACGCACAAACAGTTTTAAAAAACCTTGATAGCGCCAAGGCAATTGTAAATTCAACCAAAATTGATACTACTACTGTGATTACCTTACAAAGATTAGGGGGGCATTATAATGTAGTCCACCTTGATAGTGCAGCGCCTTATTTGCGCAAGGGTATTACACTGGCCGAGCAACTTGGATTTGATAAAGGGCGATGGATGAACCAAAATACGTTAGGGGTTTATCACGAACGAAAAACGCAATACGACAGTGCCTTCTATTATTTAAAAACAGCTAAAAGAGCGATCGATTCACTCAAAAGTACAATGGGTGTTGCTATCGTTTATAACAATTTAGCAACTGTACATATTAGAACAGGAGATTATTCGAAGGCAATAGAATTGCTATTTGATGCGCTAGAGGCAGAGGAACAATTAGGAAATAGAAATGGTATTGGACAAGCCTACAATAACATTGGGTTATGCTATTATTTTTTAAGAGATTTCAATAAGGCTGCAGACTATCTCGAGCGTAATCTAGTGATTCAAGAGGAATTAGGTAATGATGATGGTCTCATAAACGGTTACGGAAATGTAGCCGCTATTCAGCATTATAATAAGGATTATAAGGGAGCCATTGCCTCTTACAATAAAGCATATGCTATAGCACGACGAATAAATGACTTGGATAAATCTGTAAATCAGATTTCAAATCTAGGGCTCATGTATATGGAATTGGAAGACTACAAAAAATCTGATTCTTTGTTCAAGCGTGCGTTACATTTGCGGGACTCATTAAGTGATGATAGAGGTTTAGCTACTACCTATGCGACTTATGCGGAAGGATTGATATCGAGAAATCGTTTAGGAGAGGCGAAAGAATTATTAAATAAAGCACTCAAGCTATCTAAAGAGCGCAAATTGCTTTCTGTTAAAGTTGCCGCCCTTGCAGGCTTAAGCGAGGTTGCCTCTGCAGAAAAAGACTTCGAAAGCGCCAACGAATATACAAAGCTGTGGAAATTGACCAATGATACTATTCTCAATGAAGAACGTATTAAAGCTGTCACTGAGTTCGAAACTAAATATGAAACTGAAAAAAAGCAGAAAGAAATTCTATCTCAACGTGCCGAAATTGCGGAAAAGGATTTAGAAGTTCGTCGAAAAAACACATGGATTTATGGAAGTTTAGGATTGGCTCTTGTACTCGGACTATTGGGATATCTATTTTTCAATCAGCAAAAACTAAAAAACCGTCAGCTTAAAAAAGAAGGAGAATTAAACCAGGCATTAGCTCGAATTGAAACTCAAAATAAATTACAAGAACAACGTCTTCGTATCTCGCGTGATTTACATGATAATATAGGATCTCAACTCACCTTTGTTACATCTTCTGTCGATAATTTGAAATTTGGGCTTAAAGAAGATAACCCCAAGGTAACCGAAAAACTTGGTAAAATAAGTGAGTTTACAACACAGACGATTTATGAATTGAGAGATACTATCTGGGCGATGAATAAAACAGAAATTGCCTTTGAAGATCTTCAAACACGTATCGCTAATTTCATCGAAAACGCAGGAGCCGCGGCACAGGGAGTGGACTTTCAATTTGTTGTTTCGAAAAATATTGATACATCGGTCGTGTTTAGTTCAATTAAGGGAATGAATATTTATCGAATTATTCAGGAGGCTGTTAATAATGCCTTGAAATATGCATCGCCACAGAGAATTTCGGTAACCATAGATCCACAGGAAAATGGATATGTTCTACAAGTAAAAGATGATGGTAAGGGCTTTAATAAAGATGATGTAGAATTGGGTAACGGACTAGCCAATATGAAAAAAAGAGCAAGAGATTTAAATGGATCTATAGATATTACATCGATTGTAGGAGACGGAACAAGTATTCGGTTGCAATTTTAAATACGGCAATTGACCTATAGAATCAAGTTGACATTTACATTAGTTTTAATAAAAAAAGATGAACTCCCTAACTCTTTATATCATTATACTTGTTATGATTAATTACGGTATTATAGTATTATTTCGTTACAAACAAAGACAGATTAAAAAAATGTTTGTTGAGCGTATGGTCCATTTAAAGGAGGAGATTAGCTTAAATAAAAAACAAATAGTATTTCGCGATAGTGCATTAAACAGATATAGTTTTATAACCTATAATTTAAATGCGATACTGCTTGTTCAGAAAGAAATCCAAATATGAGTTTAAAACTAGCAATTGTTGATGATAACAGCTTCCTTATTCATGCTATAAAGGAGAAACTATCCTTTTTTGAAGATGTTTTAGTTAGACATACAAGTGCCAATGGAAGTGAGTTGCTTCAGAAATTAGAGGAGAGTCATCATTTAGACCTTATTTTAATGGACATAGAAATGCCCGTTCTCAATGGAATAGAAACAACCGCTGTAGTAAAGCAAAAGTATCCTCAAATTAAGATTATAATGCTAACCGCCTTTGATAATGATGAGCACATTTTTAACGCTATCAAAGCCGGTGCCGATGGGTACCTTCTCAAAGAGATAGATCCACAATCACTATATGACGGAATTCAAGAGACCTTGAATGGCGGTGCAGCGATGAATCCATCCATCGCGATGAAAACACTCAAGTTATTGCGAAATCCAGAGAGTATCAAAAACCAAAATGATAAGGAACAAATATCATTGTCCAAAAGAGAAGTGGAAGTATTAGAACAGCTCAGTAAAGCGCTTAGTTATACCGCCATTGCCGACAATTTATTTCTTTCGCCTAGTACGGTTCGAAAGCATATAGAAAATATCTATAAAAAATTGCAGGTTCACAGTAAAATGGAGGCTGTTCAAAAAGCTAAAGACCATAATATTATATAAAAAAACCCCTTCTTAAAAAGAAGAGGTTGGGGATAAATTGTTTTGAATTCAATTATAAAGCGAATGCCTTTTTTACTTGATCTAGATAGTCCAGTTTTTCCCAGGTAAACAGTTCTACATCCATGGTTTTATCTCCTCCATTGGGCAGGCTAAATGTTTTAGAAACAACTTCGTTAGTTCGTCCCATATGCCCATATGCCGCGGTTTCGCTATACATAGGTTGACGTAATTTTAAGCGGTCTTCAATGGCGGCCGGACGCATGTCAAAAATTTCGGACACCTTTCGCGCAATTTCACCATCGGTTAATTCCACATTGCTCGTTCCATAAGTATCAACGAAAATTCCCATAGGCTCAACAACTCCAATTGCATAACTTACCTGAACCAATACTTCGTCACACAAACCAGCAGCTACTAAGTTTTTGGCAATATGACGTGTTGCATAGGCCGCAGATCGGTCTACTTTACTTGGATCTTTACCACTAAAAGCGCCACCTCCGTGAGCACCTTTTCCGCCATATGTATCTACAATGATTTTGCGACCGGTTAAGCCAGTATCTCCATGCGGTCCACCAATTACGAATTTTCCAGTAGGGTTAATGTGATACGTAATGTCGTCATTAAATAAAGCTTGAATTTCTGGTTTAAGCTGAGCTTTTACTCGTGGAATTAAAATAGAAACGATGTCTTCTTTAATCTTCTGAAGCATTTTAGTCTCATCTGCATCAAAATCATCGTGCTGCGTAGAAACTACAATACTATCTATACGAACAGGCTTGTTGTCGTCGCTATATTCTATGGTAACTTGACTCTTTGAATCTGGTCGTAAATACGTAATGTCCTCTAATTCTCGTCTTAAGGCTGCCAGTTCGATCAATATCTTGTGCGATAAATGCAAAGCTAAAGGCATAAAACTTTCAGTTTCGCGGGTCGCATATCCAAACATCATTCCTTGGTCACCCGCTCCTTGTTCTTCCTTGCTATCTCGATCAACACCTCGATTGATATCGTCACTCTGCTCGTGAATAGCACTCAGTACTCCACAACTATTACCGTCAAACTGATATTCTCCTTTGGTATAACCAATTCGGTTTATCACATCTCTGGCAATTTGCTGAACATCTAAATATACATTCGACTTTACTTCACCTGCCAAAACCACTTGTCCCGTGGTTACCAATGTTTCACAGGCTACCTTACTTTGCGGATCAAAGGCTAAGAAATTATCAATCAATGCATCACTTATCTGATCTGCTACTTTATCTGGGTGTCCTTCAGAAACACTTTCCGAAGTAAATAAATAGGCCATATTATGGTTTTAAATGAATTATTTGAAAGAAGATTTGACGAAAACGTCCAAGGGAGTTTACACTGCCTTTAGCATTTTTTTTTGAGGTTGCAATCAGTCAAATCTTTCCTCGAAACTTCTGGAGCAAATGTAGTAATTCCTATATAAATTCAAAAGATTTTTCTTAGTTCTCAAGGAAGTAATGCTAGAAGAGAAAACAATGTTTTTATTTCTCAAATCGTCCCCTTGTTTTGATCTCTTTTAATGATTAAACAGACTTTTAAATAGGGTAAGTAATGCCTATTGAATTTGTTGAGGACATCGAAGCATCCCAAATATCGAATGAACTAAACAGAATTTTTAAGCGATGAACAGTGTAATTTTTTAGAGTTTAAAAACCTGAAAATCAACTATATGTATTGAAAATAGATGTATTGACTTTATTTGGTTTTCAAAAAGTTTTCAGGGCTTTGAGATCGCAAATTCTAATTTCGAACTATAGAGTAGTAGAATTGACCGAAAATCTAGAATGAAGCAATTAAATAAATACAGTAAAACGGTTACCCAAGATCCAACACAACCGGCGGCACAAGCAATGTTGCATGCGATTGGTCTGTCCACCGAAGATTTTTACAAACCCATTATAGGAATAGCAAGCACTGGTTACGAAGGTAATCCTTGTAATATGCACCTGAATGACTTGGCAAAATTGGCCAAAGAAGGAACTAGAGAAGAAGATGTAATCGGACTCATATTTAACACCATTGGTGTTAGCGATGGTATTTCTATGGGTACTCCCGGTATGCGATATTCTCTACCATCTAGAGATATTATAGCAGATTCTATGGAAACTGTTGTTCAAGCCATGAGTTATGATGGCCTTATAACGGTAGTTGGCTGCGACAAAAATATGCCAGGTGCCCTACTAGCTATGATACGACTCGATAGACCTTCTATTTTGGTTTATGGAGGAACCATAGATTCGGGGTGTCATAATGGGAAGAAGTTGGATGTTGTTTCTGCTTTTGAAGCATGGGGTAGTAAGGTTGCAGGCACCATGTCTGAATCGGAATATCAGCAAGTCGTAGAGAAAGCTTGCCCAGGTGCGGGTGCTTGTGGAGGAATGTATACAGCCAATACGATGGCGAGTGCTATAGAAGCCCTTGGGATGTCTTTACCTTATAATTCGTCCAATCCAGCATTGAGTGAAGAGAAGCAAAAAGAGAGCGTTCAGGCAGGCATAGCTATGCGACTATTGCTTGAGCGCGATATTAAGCCCAGTGATATAATTACTAAGAATTCGTTAGAAAATGCAGTGCGATTGGTAACCGTACTGGGTGGTTCTACCAATGCAGTTTTACATTTTTTAGCGATTGCAAGGGCTGCTAATATCAATTTTACTTTGAAAGAGTTTCAGGCAATTAGTAACAACACTCCTTTTTTAGCCGATTTAAAACCGAGTGGAAAATACTTAATGGAAGATGTTCATGCTATTGGAGGCATTCCTGCCGTGATGAAATATCTACTTAAAAAGGGTCTTCTTCATGGTGATTGCCTAACGGTTACAGGAAAAACACTAGCCGAAAATTTATTGGATGCACCAGATCTTCCTTTAGATCAAGACGTAATTAAACCTGTCGAAAAACCTATAAAAGTCTCGGGTCATTTACAAATGCTTTATGGCAATTTGGCGCCCGAAGGCAGTGTGGCAAAAATAACAGGTAAAGAAGGACTTAAGTTTTCAGGAACCGCCAAGGTTTTTGAATCTGAATATGATGCCAACGATGGAATTCGAGACGGTAAAGTGGTTAAAGGGGATGTAGTAGTCATTCGTTACGAAGGCCCCAAAGGAGGTCCAGGCATGCCAGAAATGCTAAAGCCAACAGCTGCGATAATTGGAGCTGGTTTAGGAAAAGACGTCGCGCTAATTACAGATGGTAGGTTTTCTGGCGGGACGCATGGTTTTGTGGTAGGTCACATCACACCCGAAGCTCAAGATGGTGGTACGCTTGCGTTGGTTCATACCGGTGATCAAATTACTATTGATGCCGAAAATAACTCAATAGAGCTGCATGTTTCAGATGCTGTTTTAACAGAAAGAAAAAAGAATTGGAAAGCACCAGAACTAAAGTTCAAAAGGGGTGTTCTTTATAAATATGCGAAAACGGTTTCATCTGCCAGTAAAGGCTGCGTGACCGATGAATTTTAATCTCACTATGGAAGCACAATTAGTACACAAGAAAAGTACAGAAGCGAGTACCGAGCATCTTTCTGGTAGCGAAGCGGTAGTTAAATGCCTTCTTGCCGAAGGAGTTGATACCTTATATGGTTATCCAGGTGGTGCTATTATGCCTGTATACGATGAATTGTACAAGTATCAAGGAAAGCTGAATCATGTATTAACTCGTCATGAACAAGGAGCCACTCATTCGGCTCAAGGGTATGCGCGCATCTCGGGAAAAGTAGGCGTTTGTATTGCGACTTCTGGTCCGGGAGCCACCAATTTAATTACGGGCATTGCCGACGCGCAAATTGATTCAACGCCAATGGTCTGCATAACAGGACAGGTAGGAAGTCATTTGTTAGGTAGTGATGCCTTTCAAGAAACCGATATCATCGGAATTTCTACACCAGTGACGAAATGGAATTATCAAATTACCAAGGCGAGCGAGATTCCAGAAGTCTTCGCCAAGGCATTTTATATTGCTAAGAGCGGTAGACCAGGTCCTGTTTTAATCGATATTACTAAAGATGCACAATTTGAAATGTTCGATTTTGAATATAAAAAATGCACCAAAGTACGAAGTTATAAACCCGTTCCAAATACTGAATACGATTCTATTGAGAAGGCGGCACTCCTAATTAATCAAGCACAAAAACCTTTAGTTGTGTGGGGTCAAGGAGTTATCTTAAGCGAAGCCGAAGAGCAGCTAAAGGCTGTAATTGAAAAGGCTGGTATCCCATCTGCCTGGACTATTTTAGGAGCTTCTGCCATCCCTACAGAGCATCCTTTAAATGTGGGTATGGTTGGGATGCACGGAAATTATGCTCCCAATAAATTAACCAACGAATGCGACGTGCTTATTGCGATAGGTATGCGCTTTGACGACCGAGTAACAGGTAATCTAGAAACGTACGCCAAGCAAGCTAAGGTTATTCATTTTGAAATAGATCCAGCAGAAGTAGATAAGAATGTGAAAACGAATGTTGCGGTTTTAGGCGATGCGAAACGGAGCTTAGAAAAATTACTGCCACTTTTAGAGCAGAAATCACATCTCGAATGGCTTAATCAATTTGAGAAATTATATCAAATTGAATACAATAAAGTAATTGCAAATGATTTACATCCCACGAAAAAGGGGTTAACCATGGGTGAAGTCCTGAAGGAAATCAACACTCAAACGAAAGGTCAGGCTGCGATAGTAAGTGATGTAGGACAGCATCAAATGATTGCCTGTAGATATGCCAACTTTAATGTTACTAAAAGCAATATCACGAGCGGAGGTCTTGGTACCATGGGCTTTGCATTACCGGCTGCAATTGGTGCAAAAATGGCAGCACCCCAACGTGATGTAGTTGCGATTATTGGTGATGGCGGATACCAAATGACAATTCAAGAATTAGGAACCATCTTTCAAACGGGGGTAGCCGTTAAAATTGTGGTCCTTAACAACGATTTTCTGGGAATGGTGCGTCAATGGCAACAACTGTTTTTCGACAAGCGCTATGCATCTACCGAATTAGTAAATCCAGATTTTATAACCATCGCAAAAGGATATCATATTGAAGCTAAAAGGGTTACAAAACGCGAAGAATTGGCTACTTCTGTAAAAGAAATGATGGATCATGATGGTGCATTTTTCTTGGAAGTTTGTGTTGAAAAAGAGGGGAATGTGTTTCCTATGATCCCCACAGGGGCAAGTGTTTCAGATATCCGACTCGAATAAAAATTGAAATCATGAAAGAACAATTATATACCCTATCCATTTATACCGAAAACAACGTTGGTCTACTCAATCGTATTTCGGCCATTTTTCAGCGTAGAAAAATAAACATAGAAAGTATTAATTCTTCCATTTCTGAAATTGAAGGGATTACGCGTTGGTCCATAGTCGTTGAAGTGTCAGAAGAACAAATTAGAAAGATTATTGGTCAGATTGAAAAGCAAGTAGAGGTGATTAGAGCGTATTATCATACCGACGAAGAAACCATATATCAAGAATCGTGTTTATTCAAAATAAAGAGTGATTTGCTTTTTGAAGACCGACAGATTCAAAATATTATTAAAGAAAGTAACGCCCGTATCGTAACAGTAAATCGGGAATTCTTTGTATTGGAAAAGTCGGGTAGAAAAAGTGAAGTCGAGCTTTTGTATAGAGAATTAAAATCGTTTGGAATTATGCAATTTGTGCGATCTGGACGCATTGCGGTCACCAAAGAAGAATTAAAAATATCAACATTACTCAAGGCAGTAACAGCCTAAAATAACTAGTTATGGAAAATTATTTCAACACCTTATCATTACGTGAAAAATTGCAACAATTAGGACATTGTCGATTTATGGATGCCAGTGAATTTCCTAATGGGATTGATGCGTTAAAAGATAAAAAAGTAGTCATTGTTGGCTGTGGAGCGCAAGGGCTTAATCAAGGCCTTAATATGAGAGATTCTGGTTTGGATATATCGTATGCTTTGCGTCAAGAAGCCATAGATGAACGAAGAGCTTCCTATGTTCAAGCCGTTGAGAATGGTTTTAAGGTAGGAACGTATGCGCAGCTTATTCCTTCGGCCGATTTGGTGTGTAATCTTACACCAGATAAACAGCATACAAATGTGGTTTCGACCATCATGCCGTATATGAAAGAAGGAGCGACCTTATCGTATTCGCATGGTTTTAACATTGTAGAAGAAGGGATGCAAGTCCGTGATGATATTACCGTGATTATGGTTGCGCCCAAATGTCCTGGCAGCGAAGTACGGCAAGAATACAAACGTGGATTTGGAGTGCCTACTTTAATAGCGGTTCATCCAAAAAACGATCCAGATGGTAAAGGTTGGGAGCAGGCTAAAGCGTATGCGTTTGCGACCGGAGGTCATAAAGCCGGAGTTTTAGGCTCTTCTTTTGTGGCAGAAGTGAAAAGTGATTTGATGGGAGAGCAAACTATCCTATGTGGTGTATTACAAACGGGATCTATTTTATGTTTCGATAAAATGATCGAACAAGGAATAGAACCTGGCTACGCTTCAAAATTGATCCAATATGGTTGGGAGGCCATTACAGAAGCATTAAAACATGGTGGAATAACCAATATGATGAACCGTCTATCTAATCCGGCCAAATTGCGAGCTTACCAACTTTCGGAAGAATTACGTGAACTTTTAACTCCGTTATTCGAGAAACATATGGACGATATTATGAGTGGAACTTTCAGCAAAGGAATGATGCAAGATTGGGACAACGATGATAAAAATCTTTTAAGGTGGAGAGCCGACACGGGTAATACGGCTTTTGAAAAAACAGAACCTACATCCCAACATATTTCTGAACAGACGTATTTTGATCAAGGTGTGCTTATGGTAGCTTTTGTAAAGGCAGGTGTGGAACTAGCCTACGATACAATGATATCTGCAGGAATTGTAGAAGATTCGGCATATTACGAGTCACTTCATGAATTGCCACTTATTGCAAATACCATTGCGAGAAAGAAATTGTTCGAAATGAATAGAATTATTTCCGATACGGCAGAGTATGGTTGTTATCTTTTCGATCATGCTGCGAAGCCACTTTTAACCAATTTTATGAAGCAAGTTCGTCCAGAGGATATAGGTGTCAATTATCCTTCTGAAGCAATTGATAATGTTGATTTAATTGCTGTAAATGATGCGATAAGTTCGCATTCAATCGAGCAAATTGGAAAGAAACTGCGAAATGCGATGACCGCTATGAAGAAAATAAATCCAGCGGCTTTGAAGGAGCCAGCTTTGGTTTAAATGGAAACAGTTGCCCACTATATTCCGGAGTTAAAAAATGTAAAAGAAGCTCAGACCCTTTTGCAAGGCGTGATCAATAATACGCCACTTTCCAAAAGTGAACGTTTTTCTAAAGCATTGGAATGTGATGTGCTATTTAAAAGAGAGGACATGCAAAACGTACGCTCCTATAAAATTAGAGGTGCTTACAATAAAATGGCTTCTTTAAGTCCGTCAGAAATGAAGCGTGGTATAGTTTGCGCCTCGGCAGGGAACCATGCGCAAGGGGTGGCATTGTCTTGCAAACTCTTAAAAATTTACGGTACTATTTATATGCCGTCTACAACTCCGGTTCAAAAAGTAGAACAGGTGCAACTATTTGGTGACTCATTTGTGACCGTAAAACTTGAGGGTGATACTTTCGACGATGCGCAAACCATGGCTAAAATGGAATGTGAAGCCTATCAAAAAGTGTTTATTCCACCTTTCGATGATGAAAAGATTATTGAGGGTCAGGCAACGGTTGGCTTGGAATTATTACAACAAGCAAACCAACCTTTGGATTATGTTTTTGTTCCTGTAGGTGGTGGTGGTTTAGCCGCAGGATTAAGTGCAGTTTTTGACGAGTTATCGCCTAAAACCAAAATAATTGGAGTAGAACCTGAGGGTGCTTCCGCTATGAAAAATTCCATCGATAAAAAAGAAAATGTAACACTGGATCACATTGATAAATTTGTAGATGGAGCTGCGGTGAAACGAGTGGGAGATTTAAATTTAGCCATTTGTAGTAGGACCTTAGATGAGGTTGTTACTGTTCCGGAAGGTAAAATTTGTCAGACACTTTTAGATCTATATCATAAGGATGCCATTATTGTTGAACCAGCAGGTGCGCTAAGCATTGCTGCTTTAGATTTATATAAAGATCGTCTTAAAGATAAACAAGTAGTTTGCGTTGTCAGTGGTGGAAATAATGATATTACTCGCACTGCAGAAATCAAAGAACGGGCTTTGTTGTATTCCAACCTTAAACACTATTTTATCATTAAGTTTCCTCAAAGAGCAGGGGCGTTACGTCAGTTTTTAACTGAGGTGTTAGGGCCTAATGACGACATCACACATTTTGAGTACACCAAGAAAACAAATCGGGAAAATGGTGCTGCTGTGGTGGGCTTAGAGCTACGCTCACAAGAAGACCTTGAGCCTCTAATAAGTAGAATGAAGAATCGAAATTTTTTTGGTGATTATCTCAATGATCAACCAGAACTTTTTCAGTTTTTGGTATAAAACATATATTGAAATTTGGTTTTTAAAAAGATAATGATAACATTTGTTCGTATATGCAGAATAACTCAATTAATACCACAACAACCACGACTGGCCCAAAAGGCTAGCGGGAGGTATTATTGTTTATATAACGAATTGATGAAGCCTTCCTTTTTGGAAGGCTTTTTTTATGAAATATAATTAATGATGATAAACGTTTTAAAATTTGGAGGTACTTCGGTCGCGAATACCGCCAACATAAAAAAAGTAGCTACGATTCTTAAAGAACAAAAGAAGGATTCGATAATTGTTGTTGTTTCGGCTTTTGGAGGAGTAACCGATCAACTACTACAGGCGGGTGAATTGGCCAATTCAAAAGATCAAAAATATCAATCTAGTTACAATGAAATTGTTCATCGGCATCAAGAGATTACCTCGGAATTAGGCTTGAGTTCCACTGTGCAAGATGCTTTAAATTTTAAGTTGGCTGAACTTAAAAATATCTTAGAAGGTATATTCCTAATCAATGAATTTTCTAATAAAACAAGAGACAAAGTACTCGGGTTTGGTGAACTGTTGTCGTCATTTATTATTTCAGAATTTGTAAAACTATCCACACCAGATTCCCAATTGGTTGATAGTAGAAATCTAATCGTAACCGACTCCTCTTTTACAATCGCTCGATTACTACCTATTAAAACGGAGAACAATGTTAGATCGTTTTTCAGTTCAAACCCTTCAAAAATTACAATCATGCCAGGATTTGTGGCGAGAAATGAAAACGGCGATATGACAACCTTAGGGCGAGGCGGATCCGATTTTACAGCTGCCATCGTAGCCGCTGCTTTGGATGCTCAATCCCTTGAAATCTGGACAGATGTTAGCGGGATGTATACGGCCAATCCCAACTTGGTAAAACAAGCCTTTCCTATCGAAGAAATTTCCTATCATGAAGCGATGGAATTATCTCATTTTGGAGCGAAAGTGTTGTATCCCCCAACGATACGTCCTGTGCTAGATAAAAACATTCCTATTTATATAAAAAACACCTTCGAACCTCAAAATCTGGGTTCTAAAATCACCAATACAGTTCAAAATTCAAACGGTCCTATAAAAGGAATTACGCATCTTCAAGATATTGCGCTGCTTACCTTAGAAGGTAATGGGATGGTAGGCATTCCTGGTTTTTCAAAACGATTGTTTGAGGCACTTTTGTCTCAGGATGTGAATGTGATTTTAATTACTCAAGCCTCTTCCGAACATTCTATTTGCGTTGCGATACAGGCCAAAGATTCTGAAAGAGCTAAGAAAACCGTAGATTCAATATTTGCCTATGAAATCTCTTTGGGACAAATAAATCCACTAACTGTAGAGACTAATTTGGCTATCGTTGCGGTTATAGGAGATGGGATGAAAAACCATCAAGGCATAAGCGGTAAAATGTTTAGCTCCTTAGGAAAAAATAATGTAAATATTCGTGCAATTGCGCAGGGCGCTAGTGAGCGAAATATCTCCGCGGTGATCGCGCAAAAAGATGTCAAAAAGGCATTGAATACGTTGCATTATCGCTTCTTTGAGCGACAGGTTAAAACACTTAATCTTTTTATCGTGGGAGTGGGAAATGTAGGAGCGCGTTTGGTTGAACAAATCAAAAAGCAACAATCTTATTTACACGAAAATTTGTTTTTAAATGTGCGTGTGGTTGGGGTGAGTAATTCCCGAAAAATGCTTTTAGATCCGGAAGGAATTGATCTTTCAAACTGGCGAGAAGGACTTGAAAATGGAATTCAGAAAGATGGTGGTAATTGGTTTGAGTCTATATTAGAAATGAATCTCCGAAATTCAATATTTGTGGATATTACTGCGAATGCTAAAGTCGCCGATAGTTATGCTCAATATTTGAAGGAAAGCATTGCGGTTGTTGCCTGTAATAAAATTGCTTGTTCGTCTCAATATGACAATTATAAAGAGCTTAAAGAACTATCCAAAAAATACAATGCTCCTTTTCTGTTCGAAACAAATGTTGGGGCGGGTCTGCCTATTATCAATACATTGCGAAACTTAATCAATTCTGGAGATCGCATTACGTCTATAAAGGCTGTACTCTCTGGGAGTCTTAATTTTATATTCAATAATTTTAACGAGAACGTTTCTTTTTACGATGTTGTAAAAAAGGCAGGAGAAGAAGGATATACAGAACCAGATCCGCGTATAGATTTAAGTGGTGTTGATGTTGCGAGAAAAATACTCATCCTTGCCCGTGAAAGCGGACATGAATTAGATATGGACTGTATAGAAAATGTATCTTTTCTACCGAAACAATCGCTGGAAGCTAATTCTGTTCCGGCGTTTTACGAAACTTTGAAAACTGAAGCAAGTCACTTTAATCAATTGTATCAGCAATCGGCTAAGAATGAAAACCGACTTAAATATGTGGCCCAATTCAGCAATGGAACACTTAAAGTAGGTCTGGAAGAAATAGAAAAAAGCGATCCTTTTTATAATTTAGAAGGGAAGGATAATATTGTACTTTTCTATACCGAACGATATTCAGACCAACCATTAATTATTAAAGGTGCGGGCGCTGGTGCTGAAGTAACTGCATCGGGACTCTTTGGTGATATAATAAGCTTAGGAAACAAATAAATGGAAAAATTAAAGATATTTTCACCTGCTACTGTTGCAAATGTTTCATGCGGTTTTGATGCTATGGGTTTTGCAATTGAAGGATTGGGTGACGAAATGGTATTTCAGAAAAACACTTCTGGACTGGTCCAAATAAAAAAGATTGAAGGTGCAAATCTTCCTTTTAACAATAATGAAAATGCAGCGGGTTTTGTGGTGCAAAAAATGTTGAAAGATGCTAATGCGGATTTTGGTGTTGATATTGAAATATACAAAAAGTATAAGCCAGGTAGCGGATTAGGCAGTAGTGCGGCGAGTAGTGCTGGAGCTGCTTTTGCTACCAACAAGCTTCTGGATGAAAAGTTCTCAGCCATGACGTTGGTGAAGTATGCCATGCTTGGAGAAGAAGTTGCGTGCGGATCGCAAATTGCCGATAACGTCTCGGCAGCCTTGTTTGGCGGGTTTGTTTTGGTAAGGAGTTACGAACCTTTGGATGTTATCTCTATTCCAACACCTAATGAATTATATGTAACACTCATTCATCCCCAAATAGAGTTAAAAACAGAAGAAGGAAGAAATGTCCTTCCCAATAAGGTTTCTTTGAAAGATGCTGTGACCCAATGGGCAAATGTTGGGGGTTTAATTAGTGGCTTGCATACAAATGATTACGATCTAATTGGACGTTCTATCCAAGATGTTATTGTAGAGCCCGCTCGTAAACGTTTTATACCTCATTTTGATAGTATAAAAGAAAACACAATTCGTTGCGGTGCTTTGGCTGCTGGAATTTCAGGCTCTGGCCCAACTATTTTTGCCCTATCTAGAGGTGAGGAACAGGCCGTTCGCGTAAAAGAAGAAATGGATTTGGTCTATAAAAACAAAGGAATTGAATATAACTTGTATGTTTCTAGAATAGGAACTGAAGGAATTAAAGTAATAAAATAATGACCTATTTTAGTTTAAATAAAGAGGCGCCAAACGTTTCATTTAAGGAGGCTGTTATACGTGGTTTAGCACCAGATAAAGGCTTGTATTTTCCATCAGAAATTACACCGCTCTATCAAGATTATTTTGATAGCATAACTTCAAAAGACAATGCAACCATAGCTTTTGAAGTAATACAACAATTTGTTGGTGATGACATCCCCAAATTGGAGCTAAAAAAAATAGTCACCGAAGTACTCTCATTCGATTTTCCTCTTAAAACAATCGACGAAAATAGTTCTGCATTAGAGCTGTATCACGGACCTACTTTAGCTTTTAAAGACGTTGGAGCACGTTTTATGGCGCGCTGCTTGGGTTACTTTAACCGACAGAAAAGTACACGCGAAAATGTGACTGTCTTGGTGGCTACTTCGGGCGACACAGGAGGCGCAGTGGCCAGTGGGTTTTATGAAGTAGATGGTGTTGACGTGGTGATTTTATATCCTAGCGGTAAAGTAAGTGATATCCAAGAAAAGCAATTAACCACCTTTGGTAAGAACATAACCGCTATTGAAGTAGATGGAACATTCGACGACTGTCAAGCAATGGTTAAGAAGGCTTTTTTAGATGAAAATATTCAAGGGAAACGCACACTAACTTCAGCAAATTCTATAAACGTTGCGCGCTGGTTACCCCAAATGTTTTATTATTTTTTTACCTACAAACAACTCCAATTCAAAAATAAAGACCTGGTTTTTTCTGTCCCTAGTGGTAATTTTGGGAACATATGCGCAGGTATGATGGCACAGCGTTTGGGTTTGCCAATAGCTCATTTTGTTACTGGAACCAACGCAAACAATGTCGTTCCTGAATATCTCAACACAGGGAATTATCTCCCAAAACCTTCGGTCTCCACCATTAGTAATGCTATGGATGTAGGGGCGCCAAGTAATTTTATTCGTATTCAAGAATTGTACGGTAATAATATCGATGCGTTGCGAGAGAATCTTTCAGGTTATAGCTATACGGATGATCAAACCAGAAATGCGATGCAATTTCTATTTCAAGAGAAAGAATATATTGCAGATCCGCATGGTGCGATTGGTTATCTGGCGTTGAAAGATTATCTACAAAATGATGATAAAGTACAAGGTGTATTTTTAGAAACAGCGCATCCTGTTAAGTTTCTAGACGTGATCCCAACTTCTATTGCGCAACACATTGAAATTCCAAATTCTATTCAGGCTATAATGCATAAAGAAAAAAAGGCCGAGAAACTCTCGACCTATACGCAATTAAAAGACTATTTGTTAAAAACCAACTAAATAATAGTAGACTGTCCCAAATGAATATTCGTAAAATTAACTTTGTTATCCTCTGGGTTTAGAATATAATCTTCGATAAAATCTCCAACTTGATTTGTACTCAAGCCTTTATTTGCTTTGGCTAAATCGGGAGTTGTAATTTCTAATTCTAATGATTTATCCACTGCGTCCTGAACGCGCTGGGCTTCTTCTTTAAGTCCAAAATGTTCAAGCAACATGGCAGCACTCAAGATGGAGGCTATAGGGTTGGCAATGCCTTTGCCCGCGCCTTCAGGGAATGATCCATGTATGGGTTCAAACAACCCAATGGACCCACCAATGGAGGCGGAAGCTAGTAAGCCTATAGACCCGCCAATCACACTGGCTTCGTCACTTATAATATCACCAAACATGTTTTCAGTTAGTATAACGTCAAACTGTTTTGGATTCAAAATAAGCTGCATAGCCGCATTGTCCACAAATAAATAATCAAGCTCAATATCTTCGTAAGATGAGCCAACTTCGGTGACTACTCTTCGCCATAGTCGAGAGCTTTCCAATACATTCGCTTTATCTACCAATGTTACCTTTTTACGCCTTCCTCTGGCTGCCTCAAAGGCTAAATGTGTAATTCGTTCTATTTCTTCTCTGGTGTACAAACATAAATCACTCGCCGTATTTAAATCCTTGCTCAGTTGTTTTTCACCAAAGTAAATTCCGCCAGTAAGCTCGCGATAAATACTAATATCTGTTCCGGCGATAATGTCTTTTTTCAAAGGTGATTTATCTAACAGTGAATTATAAGCTTTTACAGGACGTATGTTTGCAAATAAACCCAGCGATTTTCTCAATGCCAGTAATCCTTGTTCTGGACGAACCTTTGCGTTTGGATCGTTGTCATATTTGGGATGACCAATTGCTCCAAATAGAATAGCATCACTTTTTTCGCAAAGTTCTAAAGTTTTTTCTGGTAAAGGATTACCTGTCTCATCAATAGCGATAGCTCCTACGGGAGCATTTTTAAAGTAAAAATTATGGTCAAATTCTACCGCAATTGCCTTCAATGTTTTAATGGCCTGCATGGTTACTTCAGGTCCTATTCCGTCTCCTGCTAATACCGCAATATTTAAATTCATATTCGTTAATTTTCGAGCATTACGCTCTAGATATTTCAAATTGTTTTATAGTTTCTTTTTTACTGATAAGAAAATCGATGTCATCATATCCATTCAGTAAACAAAGTTTTTTGTAGGGATCTATTTCGAAAAATTCACTTTCGTTTGTATCCAATACGGAAAGTGATTGCGCATCTAAATTAATTTCGAAATTTACGTTGGGGTCTGCATTTGTGAGTTCAAAAAGTCGATTCAAAAATGCTTCCGAAACTTGAACTGGTAGCAAGCCATTATTTAGTGAATTACCTTTAAATATATCGGCAAAAAAGCTGGATACTATCACTTTAAATCCATAGTCCGATAGTGCCCAAGCTGCATGTTCTCTGCTCGAACCACAACCAAAATTTGTGCCTGCAATTAATATACTTCCTGTGTAAGAATCATTGTTTAAAACAAACGATGTATCTTTTTCTCCTGCTTGGGTATATCTCCAGTCTCTAAAAAGATTATCTCCAAATCCTTTCTTGTTGGTAGCTTTTAAAAAGCGTGCCGGTATGATCTGATCTGTATCCACGTTTTCGATGTTTAATGGGATGGCGGTGGAAACTAATTTTGTGAATTTCTCCATTAGTTGAGATGTTTGGTGATATCAATAATTTTCCCTTCTATTGCTGTCGCAGCTGCGACAAGAGGACTGGCTAAAATAGTTCTAGCACCTTGCCCTTGCCTCCCTTCAAAATTGCGATTACTAGTCGACACACAATATTCTCCACTCGGGATTTTATCTTCATTCATTGCAAGACAAGCAGAGCATCCTGGTTGACGTAGTTCAAAACCTGCTGCTTCAAAGATGGTTTTAAGCCCTTCTTCTTGAATTTGAGCTTCCACTTGCTTACTGCCTGGGACCAGCCATGCCGTGACGTTATTGGCTTTTTTACGACCCTTGATGTAGTGGGCGGCAATTCGAAAATCTTCAATTCGCGAATTGGTACAACTTCCTATAAATACATAATTAACAGGCGTATTTAAGAGACTTGCTCCTGCTTCAAAATTCATGTACTCTAAGGATTTCTTGAACGAGGAGTCGTTTATCTTCGGAATATTACCATTTATTTTGATACCCATACCTGGGTTTGTTCCATAGGTAAGCATGGGTTCAATTTCTGAAGCATCGAAAAAATATTCTTTATCGAATTCAGCACCTTCATCGGTTGGAAGGGTTTGCCAATAAGCAACACTTTCGTGAAATGCCTCTCCTTTGGGTGCGAACTTTCTATCTTGAATATAATCGAAGGTGGTTTGATCTGGCGCTATCATTCCGCCTCGAGCTCCCATTTCAATACTCATATTACATACCGTCATTCGCCCTTCCATAGACATGTTTTCGAAAACGTCGCCAGCATATTCGCAGAAATAACCCGTTCCTGCATTGGTGCCTAGTTGCGAAATAATATATAAAATCACATCCTTAGGTAATACGCCAGGACGTAAAGTTCCATTAACGGTCACACGGAGACTTTTAGGTTTTTCTAGTAACAAACACTGACTTGCAAAAACTTGAGCTACCTGACTCGTTCCAATTCCAAATGCAATAGTGCCAAAGGCTCCATGTGTTGAGGTATGACTATCTCCACACACCATTGTCATTCCAGGCTGAGTGATGCCCAATTCTGGCGCCATTACATGTACAATTCCGTTGTACTTATGACCTAATTTGTATAACGTAATTCCGTGTTTTTGGCAATTAGAAGACAAAGCGTCTAATTGATTTCTGGAGAGATCGTCTTTAATGGGTAAATGTTGATTGAGCGTTGGCGTGTTATGATCTGCTGTTGCGACAATTTGATCGGGGCGAAAAATTGGTATGCCACGTTCTTCTAATTCGTTAAAAGCTTGCGGACTCGTTACTTCATGAATTAAGTGTTTGTCGATGTATAAAATATCGGGTCCATTCTCAATTGAATCGACGACGTGAGCGTCCCATACTTTATCGAAGAGTGTTTTTTTCATAGTACAGTATCGAGTTATGCCGAAGCGATTTGTGAATAGATAGCACTTGTTTCAACGATCTCATGAATGTCGTTGTCTCGTACTTCTTTTTTCCGATCGGCAAAGCGTAAGAAGTGATCGTATACTTTATCTAACTGAAGTTTGGTTAACTCGTAGCCTACTTTTTTGGCTCGATATGCCAAGGCGGCTCGTCCACTTCGCGCTGTTAGCACAATTGCGGAGGCAGTTACACCCACTTCTTTAGGATCGATAATTTCATAGGTTTCTCGATTTTTTATCACTCCATCTTGGTGAATACCCGAGCTATGTGCGAAGGCATTGGCGCCAACAATCGCCTTATTTGGTTGGGTGTAAATACCCATTGATTGGGAAACTAACTGACTTGTATTGTAAAGTAAAGGCGTTTGAATGTTTGTTTCTAATTCAAGGTATGGATGCTGCTTGAGGACCATGACGACTTCTTCCAAAGCCGTATTACCAGCGCGCTCTCCAATACCGTTAATGGTACATTCTATTTGGCGAGCTCCATTAATAACTCCTTCAATAGAATTTGCAGTTGCCAGACCAAGGTCATTATGACAATGACACGATAGAATAGCGTTCTCTATCCCCTTGACGTTTTCTTTTAAGTATTTAATTTTCGCTCCATATTCACTAGGTAAGCAATAACCCGTTGTATCTGGAATATTAAGAACTGTGGCACCTGCTTTAATCGCGGCTTCACAAACTCGGGCTAAATATTCATTTTCGGTGCGACCTGCATCTTCGGCATAAAATTCGACGTCTTCTACAAAGGATTTGGCATAAGCAACAGCATCAAAAGCTCGTTTAATGATTTCTTCACGAGTCGTTTTAAATTTATGTTGAATATGAGAATCAGAAGTACCAATGCCCGTATGGATTCGTGGTCGTTTTGCTTTTTTAAGAGCTTCAGCTGCGGTTTGTATATCTTTTTCTACCGCACGTGTAAGTCCGCAAACAGTTGCGTTTTTCGTTACTTCAGCAATAGCACGAACACTTTCAAAATCACCTGGACTTGATATCGGAAATCCTGCTTCAATTACGTCTACTCCTAGTTTGTCAAGTTGTTTTGCAATAACAACCTTTTGGTTCGTATTTAATTTACATCCGGGGACTTGTTCGCCATCACGCAGGGTGGTGTCAAAAATGAAAATTTGTTCTTTCGACATTTTTTTCAGAATTAATTTCTTATTTGTAGTACGAATGTATACTTTGGAGTATCTAATGACGGTTTTTTAGTTAGTAGAATTACGATGTTGAATTTCAATTTTAAAAATATAAACATCTAAAAAACAGATTGTTGCATTTTATTTTCTCTTATGCCCAAAGCTCAAAAAGATCATTTGTTCGATTTGGTTCAATCGTTGTCCAAATCTGAAAAACGACAATTTAAATTGTATGTAGGTAGATTGGGGATGAATGAAGATGCCAAGTTTATGATGCTTTTTGATGTTTTGGAAAAGTTGTCACAATATTCAGAAGCGGAAATTTTAAAGCATAAAACGATTAAAAAATCCCAACTGTCTAATTTGAAAGCGCATCTTTACAAGCAAATACTTGTGAGTTTACGACTCAATCCTTCCAGGCAAAACATACGAATTCAGATACGAGAACAACTTGATTTTGCTACTATCTTATATCATAAAGGATTGTATAATCAGAGCCTGCGAATATTGGATAAAGCTAAATCCTTGGCTCTGGCTAACGAGGAGAAAAACAGTGCTTACGAAATAATTGAACTCGAGAAAGTCATCGAATCGCAATACATTACAAGAAGTATAAGCAATCGTGCCGATGCTTTAACGGTACAAGCTAAAGATATAAGTAGACTCAATATGCTTGCTAGTAAACTGAGTAACCTTTCTCTTCAGCTGTATGGTATATTTTTAAAAAAGGGATATGTTAAAAATGACGAAGAATATCAAACGATCACTACTTATTTTAACGATCGATTGCCAACTTATGCCATAGAAGAACTTGGTTTTAGAGAAAAGCTATGGCTCAATAAGGCATATTTGTGGTATAGTTTTTTAATTCAGGATTTTAAGGCCTGTTACAAGTATGCGTTAAAATGGGTGGATCTTTTTTATGAGAATCCTTCGATGATCGCAATAAATCCAGTGTTTTTCTTAAGAGGGAAACAGTATTTGCTAGAGGCTTTATTCTACATCAAAGACATCCCTCGATTTGAAGGTGCTTTAGCGCGTTTTGAGATTGAAACGAGTAAAGCTAGTTTTCCGAAAAATGAAAATCTCGATAGTCTTGTTTTTTTACATCGATATTCACACCGAATTAACTTGCATTTTATGCAAGGTTCTTTCTTGGAAGGAATTGCTTTGGTCCCCGAAGTGATTGATGGTATCAAAACACATGCAACTCGTATTGATGCGCATCATATTATGATGTTCTATTATAAAATCGCCTGTTTGTATTTTGGTGCCGGAGATAATAAGTCTTGCATGGAATATTTGGCAAAAATTATTGATAATAAGTCCTTGCAGATGCGTGAAGATTTACTTTGTTTTTCACGTATACTAAACTTGGTAGCTCATTACGAAGCTGGTGAAGATTATCATTTAGATCGATTGATAAAAAGCACGTACAAGTTTCTCATAAAAATGGAAGACCTGTATCAAGTACAGAAAGAAATGATCAAGTTCTTGAGAGGCCTTGGAGATATTTATCCGCACGAATTGAAGCGAGAATTTAAAAAATTACACGAAAAATTAAAGGAATTTGAAGAGGATCCTTATGAGCGACGAAGCTTCTTATATCTTGATATTTTATCATGGTTGGAGAGCCATATCTCGGGTAAATCCATTTCTCAAATTATTCAAGAAAAAGCATTGGTGTCAAAATAATTGTTCAAAAATATTTGGAGAATTCAATTTTGTGTTGCAATCTTTGTACACACAAAGTTCAAATCTTTATTGAAATGTTATCAAGAAAGGTGGAGGGAATAGACCCTATGAAACCTTAGCAACCCTTTGTTCAATGCAAAGAAGGTGCTACATTCTACAACAGCAATTGCTGGCGATAGATAACCCAAGACTATGTTTTCGTTCCGAAAATGTGGTATTTCTTTTTAACATTTTTCTATAGAAGTACGTCATAAGACGCATTTTGACTTTTTGGTTTAATCCATTAATTATTAATTCAAAAAATTAGAAAAATGAGTGCAACAAACATTATTCATTCAATTCCAAGTGATCCATTAACGGGCGCGATTTCTGTACCCGTGTATCAAACATCAACTTTTATCCAGGATGCCCCTGGAGTGAACAAAGGCTATGATTACGCTCGAAGTAATAATCCAACAAGAAAGGTCCTTGAGGATGTCGTAGCACAACTAGAAGGGGGGCATGATGCCTATGCTTTTGGTACGGGGCTAGCAGCGATTGATGCAGTTCTTAAATTATTATCGGCAGGAGACGAAATTATTGCAGTAGACGATATTTACGGAGGCGCTTATCGATTGTTTACCCATGTATATGAAAAATTAGGAATTCACGTAAAATACGTGGATACAACCAATGCGGAGAATATTGCCAATGCTGTAAGTAGTAAGACAAAATTTATTTGGATAGAATCGCCTACCAATCCTACTTTGAAGGTATCCGACATAGAAGCTATTGCGCGAATCGCTTCAGGAATAGGAGCGTTATTGGTAGTGGATAATACATTTGCGAGTCCGATAGCTCAAAAGCCTTTATCGCTGGGAGCCGATATTGTAATCCACAGTGGAACCAAGTATATTGGCGGGCATAGTGATTTGGTGGCTGGACTCGTTGTGACCAAAAGTGAAACGCTTTCAGAAAAAATCAAATTTATACAGAATGCTTCTGGTGGAATTTTAGGTCCATGGGACTGTTTTTTAACCATTCGTGGAATCGAAACCTTGGATATTCGCTATAGGAAACAATGCGAAAATGCACAAAGTGTCGCCGAATATCTTCAGCAACATCCAGCTGTTAAGGAAGTTTATTATCCAGGTTTAAAAGGACATAAAAATCATGAAATTGCTAAGCGTCAGCAAAATGGACTTTTTGGAGGAATTGTTTCTTTTACCCTGCATGAAGATACAGTACCTGCAGCCAATGCGTTTGTAACGAGCACTCAATATTTTAAACTAGCTGAAAGTTTGGGCGGGGTGAAAAGTTTGTTGTGTCATCCTCCACAAATGACGCATGCTTCTATACCAAGAGAACGCCGCTTACAATCTGGAATTAAAGACTCCTTGATTCGATTGTCTTGCGGAATAGAAAGTGGAGATGATCTTATCCAAGATTTGGAGCAAGCATTTCGACAAGTGATCAAAGAAAATAAAGCGTTGACTGTATAATTTTTAATGATGAGTCAAGAAATAATATCAGCGACATCGAAAATTGATTTACTACAAATCCAACGCAAGAAAGTTTATGTTGCCATTTTTGGGCATGGACAGGTTGGAAGTAGATTAATTGATCAAATCATTGCCGAAAAGCAGACAATTTCTCAAAGAAGAAATTTAGATATAACGATTTTCGCCATTGCAAATTCAACCTCTGTGTGGATTCAAAAGGAGGGAATTGGGACGCATTGGCGCACTGAAAAAGAAAGGTTGGGTCAACCTTATCCCATATCAGAAATTGTAAATTTTGTAAAAGAACAGAAAATGGAATATGTAATTGGTATTGACAACACGGCTAGTTCTGTTTTTGTGGAAAATTACCCACTACTTGTGCGCAGTGGATTTCATTTGGTGTCTTCCAATAAAATTGCAAACACCTTGTCTTTATCTTTTTATCGAAGTCTTCGCAAAGAATTAGAACGTTACAAAAAAGAATATTTGTACGAAACCAATGTAGGAGCTGGGTTACCGCTCATAGATACGATCAAATTGTTGCATCTATCAGGGGAAAACATCACGCGAATTAAAGGCGTATTTTCTGGATCCTTGAGCTATCTGTTTAACAGGTTTTCTGAAGAACATGTTCCATTTAGTGATGTACTTCGGCAAGCAATTGCCAAAGGATATACCGAACCAGACCCAAGAGAAGATCTTTGTGGAAACGACGTAGCTAGAAAATTACTAATTTTAGCACGTGAATTGGATCTGCACAACGAATTAAAAGACGTTACGGTTCAGAATCTAATTCCGAAAGAACTTAGAAAGATTTCCTCCGAATCGTTTTTAGCACAACTTAGTAATTTGGATGTTCCATTTGGGATTAGAAAGAAAAATTTAAAACCCAATGAAGTCTTACGATATGTGGGAGATTTACATGGTGACTTGTCCCTTGAAGACGGTGCACGGTTGGTAGTGAAGCTAGAAAAGGTTGCTAAAAATTCGGTGTTAGGTCAGCTGCAAGGAAGCGACTCTTTGTTTGAAATCTATACCGAAAATTACGGGAAGCATCCTATTGTAATTCAGGGTGCCGGAGCGGGTGCAGAAGTGACGGCACGGGGAGTATTTGGTGATATCTTGAGATTGAGTGAAAAACTAAACTAAAAAGAAATAATTATGAAAATAACCTTAGACCGAATAAACGACGATTATCTTTTTGAAGCGAAAGGAAAAGCTGGAGTGCCAGTTTATATTGATAACACGTCTAAAGAAGGCGCTAAGGGTGCCAGTCCCATGGAGCTATTACTCATGGGTGTAGGAGCATGCAGCGCTATTGATGTGATTGCAATCTTAAAAAAACAGCGTCAAGTGATCGATGGCTACCATGTTGAAGTAGAAGGCGGTCGCAAAGAAGTGAAGGAAGCGAAGCCATTTGAGTCCATGCATGTAAAAATTTTCTTGGAGGGTGATATCAATCCTATAAAAGCAAAGAAGGCAGCAGAGTTAAGTTTTGACAAGTATTGTTCGGTTTCTATTACGATGGAAAACTGCGTTTCTGTTTCTCACGAAATTCTCATAAATGGACAAAGCGTAGCTTAAAATTCTACTATCTTTATAGAGTTATTAATTAGTGTATGTTATCACGAAAAACAAAATACGGATTAAAGGCTTTGAGCCATTTAGCTAAAAAGGATTCGGAAGTCCCTGTGCAAATTTCGAGTATATCCGAGAGCGAAAATATTTCCCAAAAATTCTTAGAAAGTATTTTGTTGAGCCTTCGTAAGTCTGGTTTTTTAGGATCCAAAAAAGGAAAGGGTGGAGGTTACTATTTGTTGAAACAGCCCAATGAAATATCCATTGCTGCCGTATATCGCATTTTGGAAGGACCTATAGCGATGGTTCCGTGTGTAAGTCTAAATTTTTACGAAAGATGTCATGATTGTCCCGATGAGGAATTGTGCAGTGTTCATAGACTCATGGTACAAGTGCGAGATAATACCTTATCTATACTAGAAACGACCACCTTAGAAGATTTCATAAAAACAAACGATTAAAAGGATTTGTAAATGTCAATTAATGGTTTAAATTTGTTTACTCTACTAAATCTATAGGAAATATATTATATGCTAAAAATAACACCTGAAAACATCGATCTATTTAATCAAGCGTTACGCTATGAATCGCCTATCGAAATCATATCTTTTGTTCTAGACCAATCCGAACGTCCTATTATTAGCACCAGTTTTGGAAAATACTCAGCGACTATTTTGCATGCGGCAACTCAGGTTAAGAAAGATATTCAAGTGATTTGGTGTGATACAGGGTACAATACCGAAGCCACGTATAAACATGCGCAGGAATTAATGAGTCGATTAGATTTAACAGTCGATATTTTCACTCCTGGATATACCAAAGGATTTTTGGATGTCACTTTAGGTTTGCCTGAGACTAACGACCCTAATCATGTTTGGTTTTCTCAGCAAGTGAAACTTGAACCTTTTGAACGCGCACTTAAAAAGCACAAGCCTGATATTTGGTTAACTAACTTACGTAAAGGCCAAAATAGCTATAGAGATCAACTTGACGTTTTGAGTTTTACCGAAGAGGGTATTCTAAAAGTATGTCCATTTTATCATTGGAATAACGATCAAATTTTGCAGTACTTAAATGGATATAGATTGCCTATACTTAACGATTATTTTGACCCGGTAAAGGCAGACTCAACACGAGAATGCGGAATTCATTTAGGAAATTAAATCATTTATAATTGCATAATATTATTTTATGATGTTACTTTGCTCTAGTTCATTAATACACTGAAATGTTATCAAGAAAGGTGGAGGGAATAGACCCTATGAAGCCTTAGCAACCCTTTGTTCTTTGCAAAGAAGGTGCTACGTTCTATCCCTTCGGGTTTAGATAACACACAATTCCTATCCTATTTTCTTGATTTCAATTTTACTGTATGAACGTAATTGTACGTACAAAAAATTGCTATGAAGAAGAAAACAATTTCTGAAGTTTTACAAGATCGAATTTTGGTGCTAGACGGTGCAATGGGAACCATGCTGCAACGTTATAATTTTACCGAAGAAGATTTTCGCGGAACTCGGTTTAAAGATCACCCACTTTCTGTAAAAGGAAATAATGATCTCCTGTCAATCACGCAGCCAAAAGCTATTGCCGAAGTCCATGCTAAGTATTTCGAGGCAGGAGCAGATATCGTAGAGACCAATACATTTTCTGGTACCACGATTGCCATGGCCGATTATGATATGGAAAATTTGGTGTACGAGCTCAATTACGAGAGTGCGAAAATCGCTCGTCAGGTGGCCGACACCTTTACGGAAGAAAATCCGAACAAACCTCGTTTTGTGGCGGGTGCAATGGGGCCAACCAACAAAACTGCGAGTATGTCTCCAGATGTTAACGATCCTGGATTTCGAGCCATTTCGTTCGATGAATTGAGAATTGCCTACAAGCAACAAGCGGAAGCACTTTTGGACGGTGGTGCTGATGTACTTTTAGTAGAAACTATTTTTGATACACTGAATGCAAAAGCCGCTTTATTTGCTATTGAAGAAGTAAAAGAGGAACGTGCTGTCGATGTACCTATTATGGTAAGTGGCACGATAACCGACGCTTCAGGAAGAACCTTGTCTGGACAAACTGCAGAAGCTTTTTTAATTTCTATTTCCCATATTCCTTTATTAAGTGTAGGTTTTAACTGTGCATTAGGTGCCAAACAACTTACTCCTCATTTGGAGGTCGTTGCGCATAGAACCAACTTGGCAGTATCAGCCTACCCTAATGCTGGTCTCCCTAATGCTTTTGGTGAATATGATGAAAGTCCGGCTCAAATGGCAGATCAAATTAAAGAATATCTAGATAAACAACTTATAAATATCGTAGGGGGATGCTGCGGAACGACACCTCCACACATAGAAGCAATTGCTCGACTTGTTCAAAATTATCAACCTAGACCATTAATTCAATTGGTATGATACCAACAATAGACAAACTTAATAGCACCTATGAATTGGTGCGCGATTTTACCCATAAAACGCCAGTTTTACAATCTTCGTCCCTAAATGAAATTGCAGGTTGTCAACTTTATTTTAAGTGCGAAAATTTTCAAAAAATGGGAGCTTTTAAAATGCGTGGCGCTATCGCTGCGATCAATGAATTATCGCCCGCGCAAAAAGAGGCTGGTGTGGTTACACATTCCTCAGGGAATTTCGGACAAGCGGTGGCACTGGCGGCTCGAAATTTAGGTGTAAAGGCTTATATAGTGATGCCTAAGAATGCTCCTGAAGTTAAAAAGATGGCGGTCAAAGGATATGGTGGGATTGTAACAGAATGCGAGTCCACTCTGGATGCTAGAGAGTCATCTTCAGCTCAAATTGTTGCAGAAACTGGAGCGAGCTTCTTACATCCCTCGAATGATTTGAATGTGATTTTAGGTAATGCAACCGCTGGAATAGAATTACTGGAAGAAGTGCCCGATTTGAACTTTCTTTTAGCTCCGGTTGGAGGTGGTGGGTTACTGGCAGGCACTGCGCTGGCGGCACATTATTTTGGCGCAAAGTGTAAAGTGATTGGAGGAGAACCTTTTGAAGCAGACGATGCATATAGGTCGTTGAAATCTGGGCAAATAGAACAAAACGAAACTGCAAATACAATAGCCGATGGTTTACGAACGCATTTAGGACACATCAATTTTCCCATTATTCAGCAATTGGTTGCCGAAATTATTCGCGTGGAGGAAGATGAAATAATTGCTGCGCTCCGGCTCATATGGGAGCGAATGAAAATTATTGTAGAACCCTCTTGTGCAGTTCCTTTTGCTGCCGTTTTGCGCGAAAAAGCATCCTTTAAAAACCAGAAAGTGGGTATAATTCTCTCTGGAGGTAATGTAGATGTAAATAATTTACCTTTTTAAAATTCAAATGTGAAAGAGCAAAATCAAAATATAACTTCTCCTCCTTACCTAAAATTATCTGGTTTAGAACCATTGATTATTACGCCAGAAAGTAATTTCATAAATGTAGGCGAACGAACAAATGTTGCTGGATCGAAGAAGTTTCTTCGACTTATAAAAGAGAATCGTTTCGAGGAAGCACTTGATGTTGCTAGAAACCAAGTTGAAGGAGGAGCACAGATTATTGACATAAATATGGACGATGGGCTCATTGATGGCAAAGAGGCTATGGTACGCTTTTTAAATTTGGTAATTGCCGAACCCGATATTGCGAGAGTGCCCATAATGATCGATAGTTCGAAATGGGAAATAATTGAAGCAGGACTGCAAGTTGTGCAGGGAAAATGTGTCGTCAATTCTATCTCGTTAAAAGAAGGTGAGTCTGAGTTTAAGAAACAAGCCAAATTAATTAAGCGATATGGAGCGGCGGTTATCGTTATGGCATTTGATGAAGTTGGTCAAGCCGATACGTACGAACGTCGTATTGAAATTGCCAAGCGTAGTTATGAAATTTTGGTCAATGAAGTACAGTTTGCGCCCGAAGACATCATTTTTGACCTCAATATATTTCCAGTTGCTACTGGCATGGACGAACATCGAAAAAATGCGATAGATTTTATTGAGGGCACCAGATGGGTGCGAGAAAACCTCCCACATTGCAGTGTTAGCGGTGGGGTGAGTAATGTTTCTTTTAGTTTTCGAGGTAATAACAAGGTAAGAGAGGCCATGCATTCGGTATTCTTATACCACGCAATACAAGCGGGGATGAATATTGGGATTGTGAATCCTACCATGTTAGAAGTCTATGACGACATTCCAAAAGATTTATTAGCGCATGTAGAAGATGTAATTCTGGATAGAAAAGAAGATGCTACAGAACGTTTGTTGGATTTTGCCGAAACCGTTAAAGGTACGACCAAGGAACGCCAGGTCGACCTCTCTTGGAGAGAAGCACCTTTGCAGGACCGTATCACAAGAGCCTTAGTGAAAGGGATTGATTCTTTCATTATAGAAGATATAGAAGAAGCTCGTTTGGCAGCTAACAAACCTATAGAAGTGATTGAAGGTAATCTTATGATAGGTATGAATGTAGTAGGGGATCTTTTCGGAAGTGGGAAGATGTTTTTACCTCAAGTGGTAAAAAGTGCCCGCGTCATGAAAAAAGCAGTGGCTTATTTAGAACCCTATATTTCTAAAGAGAAGGATAGCGTAAGCTCCTCTGCAGGGAAAATCTTAATGGCGACAGTAAAAGGAGATGTTCATGACATTGGAAAAAATATCGTGTCTGTGGTACTTGCTTGTAATAATTACGAGATCATCGACCTTGGAGTGATGGTGCCACCCGAAAAAATAATCGCTGAGGCTAAAGAGCATCAAGTAGATGTGGTTGGTTTGAGTGGATTAATAACTCCTTCGCTAGACGAAATGGTATTCTTAGCTAAAGAAATGCAGCGGCAGGATTTTAATGTACCTCTTCTAATTGGTGGCGCAACAACGAGTAAAGCTCATACGGCTGTAAAAATTGATCCTCAATATAAACATGCGGTTGTCCATGTAAATGATGCATCTAGGGCCGTGACGGTTGTTGGAGATTTATTGCAGCAAGACCGAAAAGAAGGCTATATCAAAGATTTAAAATCGGAGTATGCCGTTTTCCGCGAAGGCTTTTTAAATAGACAGAAGGTGAAAAACTATGTCACGATAGATGAAGCTCGTGCGAATAAATTTTCAATAGAATGGGCGGATAAAGATATCTATAGACCCCATCAATTAGGGATTCAGAAAATCGAAGATTTAGATTTAGAACTATTAAGAGATTATATCGACTGGACTCCTTTCTTTCGCAGCTGGGATTTACACGGTCGTTTTCCGGCTATTTTGGATGACGAAGTGGTTGGTGTGCAAGCAACCGATTTGTTTGAAGACGCACAATCCATGTTGTCTGAAATCATTTCCGATAAGCGATTAAAAGCAAAAGCGATTTTTGGATTGTTTGAGGCTAATACCATAAATTCAGACGATATTAAATTAAATATTCCTGAAGCAGATAACAACGGCTTAAAACAACATCCTGTATTTCGTACGCTTCGTCAACAATCGAAAAAAGCAACGGGCCGACCTAATCTAGCATTAGCAGATTTTGTAGCGCCAACCGATACAGGTATCCAAGATTATATAGGTTGTTTTTGTGTGACCACTGGTTTCGGAACGGCGCAGTGTGCCGCCGAATATGAAGCAGCAAATGACGATTACAATAGCATTATGATTAAGGCGTTAGCCGACCGACTAGCCGAAGCTTTTGCCGAGTATTTACATAAGGAAGTGCGAACCAAATACTGGGGATATGCGGCAAGCGAAAATTTAACCAATGATCAATTGATAAAGGAGTCTTACCGTGGAATTCGTCCCGCTCCTGGATATCCTGCTTGCCCAGATCACCTCGAAAAAGAGACGATTTGGAAGGTGCTTAATGTGAAAGAAGAAATAGGCGTAGAACTCACAGAAAGTTTGGCTATGTGGCCTGCCGCTTCGGTTTCTGGATATTATTTTGCCCATCCGGAAGCTCGTTATTTTGGATTAGGTAAAATAAAAGAAGACCAAGTAGAGAGTTTCGCTCAACGAAAAGACATTTCAATAGAAATAGCCACCAAGTGGTTACAACCAAATATTGCCGATTAGATGAAAGTTACCGAACATATTAAAAGAGCAAAAGGAACTACTCAATTTTCATTTGAGATATTACCTCCCCTAAAAGGACATAACATTAGCTCGATTTTTGAGAATATAGATCCATTAATGGAGTTTAAACCACCTTTTATAGATGTAACGTATCATCGAGAGGAATATGTTTACAAAGAGTTAGAGAACGGTCTTTTAGAAAAGAAAATAGTTCGAAAACGTCCAGGAACTGTTGGTATTTGCGCTGCCATTCAGAACAGATACAATGTAGATGCAATACCACATATTTTATGTGGTGGTTTTACCAAAGAAGACACCGAAAACTTTTTGATCGATTTAGGATTTTTAGGGATCGATAATGTCATGGCGCTTCGCGGCGATGCTGTAAAAAGCGAAACTTATTTTACACCAGAACGCGAGGGTCATACATATGCTAGTGAGTTGGTGTCGCAAATTTCAGACCTTAATCAGGGTATTTACTTGGATGAGGAAATTCAAAATCAGACTCCCACAGATTTTTGCATTGGCGTTGCTGGTTATCCTGAAAAGCACATGGAAGCACCTAGTTTGGATAGTGATATTCATTTTCTGAAAAAGAAAATTCAAAAAGGAGCGACTTACATAGTCACGCAATTGTTTTTTGATAACAAAAAGTATTTCGATTTTGTGGACAAATGTCGTTCAGAAGGTATTACCGTGCCTATTATTCCTGGACTAAAACCGATCGCAACCAAAAAACAACTGAATTTAATCCCGCATCGTTTTAGTTGTGAATTACCAGACGATCTTATTATGGAAGTGGTTAAGTGTAAGGATAACAAGGCGGTACGCGAAGTTGGTGTTGAGTGGAGTGTAGCACAGAGTAAAGAGCTCATTGCGGCTGGAGTTCCCGTACTTCATTATTACTCCATGGGTAAAAGCGATAATATTAGGGCTATTGCGGGACAAGTATTTTAATTCTTTTCAAATAGCATACAATTTTGAAGACATTTTAGAGTTTTCATCTCTGTTGTAAAGGCATGATTCTAAAACCACAGATTAATGTATATTTGTGCGCTTGAAAAAGAATATGAGACGAAGCTACTGCTTACTTTTATTATTACTACTAACTTCTTTTTGCGGGATCGCCCAGCAAAACGAAATACGTCCATTTTCTCTTGAGGCCAGTATGTTTACAGGAACTATTATTGAGCATAATTCCGATATCGCTCATTTAATAACCGATCACCCTTCTGGATTGCTATTAAGTTATAATCGTAAAACCTACGGTTTCAACGAATGGGAGAGCAGGTATAACTTCCCAGATTGGGGATTTACTTTTCTTTATCAAGATATGAAGAATACCTTTTTGGGTGAAAATTATGGACTGTACGGTCATTTTACGTGGTATTTTTTAGAACGTCAGTTGAGTTTTAGTATGGGTCAAGGAATTGCGTATAATACAAATCCATACGATCCTGAAACCAATTTTGAAAATCGCTCTTACGGTAGCACGTTGTTGAGTTCCACTTTTTTGCGATTCAATTATGTGAACGAAAATTTATATAAAGGAATTGGTTTAAAGGCGGGTTTGAGTTTAATCCATTACTCCAATGCCAACTATAAAGCACCTAACAACAGTACCAATACTATCGCTTTTGAAGCTGCGGTAACTTACCAATTTGATGAGCTTAATTTTCCAGGCTATATAGGTACGGGTGGATATCGAAGTAAATTTTATGCCGAACCCATTAAGTATAACTTGGTGCTTCGAACGGGAACTAATGAGGCCGATGAGATTGGTCTTGGACAAGCTCCTTTTTATGTGGTATCTGCCTATGCAGATAAGCGACTCAATTATAAAAGTACCGTTCAGGTTGGGGTGGATGTTTTTTTCTCCAATTTCTTGATCGATTTTATTCGATTTAGATCTGTTGCTTTCCCAGGAGATGGGTTAACGGGTGATGAGGATTATAGAAGAGTAGGGGCGTTTATTGGTCATGAATTCCGATTTAACAGAGTAGCTTTCGTTTCTCAATTAGGGTATTATGTATATTGGCCTGTTGAGTTTGAGAATAGAATATATAATAGACTTGGATTAAAACGATACTTTTTTAATGATAACTTCTTCGCGGCCGTTACCTTAAAGGCACATTGGGCAAAAGCTGAGGCAGTTGAATTTGGAATTGGATATAGATTATAAGATGAAGAAAATACTTATTTTATGTAGTCTTTTTACACTTCTTGGTTGCGACCTTGAAGAATCGTTGGATTGTGTTCAAGCAGCCGGAGATATTGTTCAAGAAGAATTTTTATTAGACGAGTTTAGAAAAATACTTGTATTTCAGCGAGTAGAACTTATTGTGCAAAAAGGACCTGAACAAAAAGTAATTGTAGAGACCGGTGACAATCTGATCAACGAAGTCAATTTGAAAGTAGTAGATAGTACATTGTTTATTAGTGACCGCAACAGTTGTAATCTTGTTCGCGATTTTGGGATCACCAAAGTATTTGTAACATCTCCAAATTTAAAAGAAATCCAAAATAGTTCAGAGCGTACAGTACGAAGTATTGGGGTTTTGGAATATGAGCGTTTAGATCTTATTTCAGACGACCGTGAGGATGAAGATGCGTTTCGTTCTGTGGGTGATTTTGATGTCGACTTAAAAGTTGATCAATTGAGTGTTGTTTCAAATGGAATTTCCGAATTCTATCTCAGAGGGAGAGCCTCCTTTGCTAATATTGGAATATTTAGCGGTGACAGTCGTGTAGAGGCTGCCGATTTGGATATTGGTAGATTGACCATATTCCATAGAGGAAGCAATAAAGTAACTGTTCGTCCTCGTTTGTCAATTCGTGGTACGATAACTGGACTAGGAGATGTTGTCGCCAAAAATAGACCCGATTTTATTGAAGTTGAAGAACTTTTTAGAGGCCGCCTTATTTTTGAAGAGGACTAGTTAATTCTACAAATAACTTCTCGAGCGTCATATTCTTTTGATGCAATTGTAATATTTTAAGCCCATTGTCATGTGCAAAATCAAATACTTTAGCACGTTGGTCGTCTTTCGTAGAAAAGGAAATTTGATACACGAAACCAGCTTTGTTTTCAACTTTAGAAGCATGCGGTAGTCGCTGTAGTGCCACTTCTTCAACTCGATAATCAAATTCAACCTCCACAATCTGTTCTTGCCCCTCTTTTAATTCACTTAGCTTTTTGTCGAGTACAATAGATCCTTTATTAATAATAATGACCCGGTCACAAATAGCTTCTACTTCTTGCATTATATGGGTAGATAACAATACGGTTTTCTCTTGTCCTACATTTCTAATTAGTTCGCGTATTTCTATAAGTTGATTAGGGTCCAAACCAGTAGTAGGTTCATCTAAAATTAACACGTCTGGATTATGAAGTAAGGCCGCAGCTAAACCAACTCGTTGTCGATATCCTTTCGAAAGCTGCTCAATTTTTTTGTGAGCCTCTTGTGTGAGTCCTGTTTGAGAAATTACCTTTTCAATTTCGGCCTTTGCTACTTTGTGAATTTGTGCATGGAAAGAAAGATATTCACGAACATACATTTCCAGATAGAGTGGGTTGTGCTCTGGAAGGTACCCTACACTTTCCTGTACTTTCTTAACATCTTTAGAAACGAGATGGCCGTTCACCAAGGCAGTTCCTTCGTTGGCAGGGAGGTAGGTGGTTAAAATCTTCATTAATGTCGATTTTCCAGCACCATTCGGTCCGAGAAATCCAACAATCTCTCCTTTATGAATCGAGAAAGAAACATTATCGAGCGCGGTTTGCGGTCCGTAAACTTTAGTGATATTGGAAACTTCTATAGACATAAGTGCGAAGATAACACGGATATTGAAAAAAACGTAAAAAAGATTTTGATGTTGTAAAACTATGTGTACTTTAGCATCAACATTAAGACAATGCAAAACACATTTACATATTTTAACTTTTGGTTTTTCTACTTTTTCGGAAGAAGCCGGGTTGTGATATCGTAAATTCATTTTAAGATATATTTAAAAAACCCGGACAACTAGTTCGGGTTTTTTTATTGAGTTAATTGAAGCTAGTAACCAGACCGCATTAAAATTGCAGGTCAGAAAACAATTGAATATGAAAATAGCAATCCAAGGAATTCAAGGCTCCTTTCACGATGAAGCTGTTCAGAAATTATTTCCTAATCAGGAAATTGAACTCGTAATGTGCGACAGTTTTGATGCTGTAACGCAAAAAGTGAAAAATGAGAAGGCTCATTTTGGAGTTCTAGCGATAGAAAATAGTATTGCTGGATCTATACTGCCTAATTACAATCTCATTGAAGCCGGTGGGTTTGAAATTATAGATGAAGTATTTTTAAATATTCAAATGTATTTGATGGCGCTAGAAACCGAGAGTATTATCGACATTTTCGAGGTGCATTCACATCCCGTGGCGCTGCTACAGTGTAGAGAATATCTCCGAAAATTTCCGCCCCAGTTTAAAATTATTGAAGGAAAAGATACGGCCAGTGAAGCAAAGCGCATCAAAGAAAATAATTTGGAAGGCGTTGCTGCTATTGCAGGAAAACAGGTGGCAGAGCGCTATGGCCTGAAGATTTTAGATAGCAATATCCAGGATATCAAAGAGAATCAAACTCGTTTTGTGCTCATTGGTAACCGAGGAACAACATTGAGTAAAAAACGGATGAACAAGGCTAGTATAAAATTTATTTTAGGCAGTGAAGTTGGAACCTTGAGTCAAGCACTTCAAGTGATGGCAAAACATCAACTAAATTTAACAAAAATACAGTCACTACCCCTCTTGGGAACCCCATGGAAATATGCGTTCTTTGCGGATGTAATTTTCGAAGATGAAGATGCTTTTCATCAAGCAATGGATGAGCTTGAAGCTGTGGTAAAAGAATTGAAAATTATAGGAACATATACTCAAAATCAAAAGAATATTCCTAGCGAACTCACAAACGTATTGGAACATGGAAAATAAAAAAGAATTGCGCAATTGGCTCAATAAAATGGAATTGGCACATCCTCTTGTAATTGCAGGGCCGTGTAGTGCAGAAACAGAAGCGCAAGTATTAAAAATTGCACACCAATTAAAAGATACCGATGCCACTGTATTACGTGCTGGGATTTGGAAACCTCGAACGCGCCCGGGTAATTTTGAAGGGGTTGGAGCATTAGGACTTAAATGGTTGCAACGAGCAAAGGAGGAAACAGGCATGATGACTACTACCGAAGTGGCCAATGCCAATCACGTAGACCTTGCCTTAAAACATGATGTCGATATTTTATGGATTGGAGCGCGAACTACGGTATCTCCATTTATTGTTCAAGAAATCGCCGATGCCCTCAAAGGAGTGGATAAACCTGTTTTGATTAAAAATCCGGTAAACCCAGATTTAGCATTGTGGTTAGGAGCAGTAGAGCGCTTTTACGAGGCAGACGTAAAGAATTTAGGTGTTATTCATAGGGGGTTCTCAACTTATGAAAAAACGAGATATCGAAATAATCCAGAGTGGCAAATCCCTATCGATCTACAGAATCGCTTTCCAGATCTACCACTCATCTTAGATCCTTCGCATATCGCTGGGCGTAGAGATATAATTTTTGATCTCTGTCAGACTGCATTGGATCTAAATTTTGACGGACTTATGGTCGAAACTCATTACGATCCAGACAATGCATGGAGCGATGCGAAACAGCAGATCACGCCAGAGACATTAGACCAAATGACAGTCGATTTGCGAATTCGTAAAGAAGAAGGAGATGCGGTTGAATTTAGAAATAAACTTGCGACACTGCGTGCGCAGATTGATGTAATTGATCATAAATTATTAGAGGTTCTGGGGAACAGAATGAAAATTTCTGATGATATAGGTGATCTTAAAAAGAAAAACAACGTTGCCATCTTACAAACAAAACGTTGGAATGAAATCCTAGGTAAAATGATTCTTCAGGGAGAAGAACAAAACTTGAGCGAAGAGTTTATCTTAAAGGTATTTAAGGCGATTCATCAAGAATCAATTAGTCATCAGAATCAAATTATAAGTTCATAAAACAAAAAAGCTCACCGTTTAAGTGAGCTTTTTTTATAATAATTACGATGCTTTAATTTACTGAAAAATCAAACACGGCTTGATTTTCTCTTCCCTGTGGAACTTGTCCTTGATAAATAAAACAATACTCGCCAGGACCTAAATTATCTGGCTTTACTTTAAATTTATTTCCTTCAACTTCCTCAATAGAAAAAGGCAAAGCTAATTTTGGATCTACACCATAACTTGTAGAAATAGAGCTTTCTTTCCCAACAATAACTTCTCTCAAGTTTTTACGTTCCTTTACGCGCATTTTAACCAAAACAAACTCATTTGGGTTGCTAGCCATACGGAACCACCAGTTAAACAATCCATCTTGATTTCCTTGATTGGTCTGCATATTATCAACATTACTTGCACTTGGATCGAATACAAAAAGGAATTCTGCATTACCGTTAATCACGTTATTAGATCGTATCTTAGGTAACTGCGCTTTCTTTTTAGCATTGATTAATCCCGAAACTAATTTTTGAGCAGCTCGATTAGAATTTGTACCAGAAAAAACAGAAGGCTGAATTAACTTTTCAGAACCATCACTAGCGTAATAATAAATTCCAGTTTTCGATTTGGTGTTGTGCTTTGATTTTTGCATCACCAAGGCAATCACCTCCGAGGAAATTCCAGCTTTTTTTAATCCGGTGAGACCGTTTATAGATGAATCAAATTTAATATCAGATGTATTGATTTTTTCGATAATGATGGAATCATCAAAACCTAATTCTTTCATTTGAATAATAGACTCATTGGTAATAGTTTCCTGAGCATATATACTTAAAGACAGAATTAACGATAGAAATAGTAGCTTTTTTCTCATTTTGTTAGTTTAAGTTAGAAATGTTCATCAAAAATAAAATAAAAATGGGTTCTTTAATTTTTTATTTCAGAATTTTGCAAATACATGAAAGGAACCGTCTATAAATCTACCGGAAGTTGGTATACCGTTAAAGCTCAAAACGGTAGCTTTTACGAATGCCGCATTAAAGGTAAGTTTAGAATAGGTGGTATTAAGAGCACAAATCCAGTTTCGGTAGGTGATCATGTAGGGTTTGATATCGAAACTAAGGGAGATGAGACGGTTGGAATTATTCATACCATAGAAGAGCGTCAAAACTATATCATTCGTAAAAGTGTTAATCTTTCGAAGCAAACTCATATTATAGCGGCAAATGTTGATGTGGCATTTTTACTGATCACATTAAACAATCCGCCCACTTTTACTACATTCATAGACCGTTTTTTAGTGACTGCCGAGGCTTATCATATTGAGGTTGTACTACTTTTTAATAAAAGTGATGTATATGATCAAGACGAATTGGCTGAGATAAAGTATTTAGCAGCCCTGTATCGAAGCATTGGTTATACATGTATTGGTATTTCTGCAAAAGAAGGTAAAAATGTAGAAAAAGTTAGGGAGTTAATGAAAAACAAAGTGAGTATGTTTTCTGGGCATAGTGGTGTTGGAAAGTCTACACTTGTAAATGCATTAGAGCCTGGGTTGAATTTAAAAACTTCCAAAATTAGCGAACAACATCACCAAGGCCAACATACTACAACTTTTGCAGAAATGTACGATTTGTCTTTTGGAGCGCAGATTATTGATACGCCAGGAATAAAAGGTTTTGGTGTTGTTGAAATTGAAAAAGAGGAATTGGGAGATTATTTTCCAGAGTTTTTTGAACGCAAGGAACACTGTAAATTTAATAACTGTTTGCATATAGAAGAACCTAAGTGCGCAGTAAAAGAGGCGCTGGAAAACGAAGAGATAGCTTGGTCACGATACAAGAGTTATTTACAGATATTAGAAGGAGAAGAAGAACATTATCGAAAGGATATTCATAACAACGACAATTAATTGAACCATTTTGAGAGCTGTCATACAACGTGTTAAAAATGCATCCGTCACTGTTTCTGGGAATCGAATTTCTGAAATTGATCAAGGATTTTTAGTCTTACTCGGAATTGAAAATGATGATACCCAAATTGACATTGATTGGTTAGCAGGAAAAATTGCTCGTTTACGTGTCTTTGGCGATAGTGAAGGTGCAATGAATTTGGATCTTAATGATGTTGAGGGTGCTGTGCTAGTGGTAAGTCAATTTACACTACACGCGAGTACTAAAAAAGGGAATCGTCCATCTTTTATTAAAGCGGCTCGACCCGAAGTTGCGATTCCATTGTATGAAAACTTTGTAAAAGTTTTACAAACTTTAGTTAGCAAAAAAGTGCAGACTGGACAGTTTGGAGCCATGATGGATGTAGAACTTGTGAACGACGGTCCTGTTACGATTCTTATAGATACAAAGAACAAGGACTAGTTTTATATTTATTTTTTTGTTTAGATTAGCATCACCTCCTCCTTGTCTTATGACCATTTTATGAAACAATACGTAACGTCTTTTTTTTTATTATTTATTTTTATTGGATCTGGCCAACAGTTGTTTTCTTCGCTGACCATTCCGGCAGAATTAAAAGAGAAAGCTAACAGTGTTTTGCTGAATGAGAAGGTAATCATCGATATTCCGAAACAAGATGAAATGACAAGAACTCTCCATCGAGAAATTCTTGTTTTGAACAAATCGGGAGTGGATGATATTAATGCTTATGTTTATTATGATAAGGCGATCAAAGTGAAACAGATTGAAGCCAAGATTTACAATCAATTAGGTGTAGAGCTTAAAAAGATTAAGAAGAAAGATTTCAATGATGTGAGTGCTGTAGACGGGGGTACGTTATATTCAGACAACCGAGTTTTATATTTAGATTATACACCTACCGAGTATCCGTTTACGGTCGTTTTTGATTATGTGGTTCAAAGCAACAACACTTTTGCCATACCCGACTGGTATACTTATAATGAATACAATAGTAGTATTGCTTCTAAATCCTTAGAGGTACGATATGATCCTGCCTTGTCATTGCGTTTTAAAGTGATTGATGATGATGAAAAAATTAAGGTAGATAACGATTCAGGTAGTTTAAAATTATCCATTAAAAACGCGCCAGCAATAGAGCATGAAAGCTATGGGCCTGCGATGAGTAACTTTATTCCTCACGTAATGCTGGCTATGAGTCAATTTCATTACGAAGGTATTTCTGGGGAAGCAACCAATTGGAACGATTTGGGCAAATGGTTTTATAAACATTTGGTTTCTGGATTAGACGAACTGCCACAGGAAACAGTTTCAAAAGTAAATAAATTGCTAGCCGACGCCGACTCAGAGAAAGAGAAAATTCGCCGAATTTATCAATATGTTCAAAACAACACTAGATATATTAGCGTCCAATTAGGTATAGGTGGATTGAGACCTTACCCCGCGGAACAAGTTGATAAATTGGGCTATGGCGATTGTAAAGGACTTACAAATTATACCAAAGCCTTGTTGAAATCTCAAAATATAGAATCGTTTTATACGGTTGTAACAGCGGGGCAAGAACAATTAGATTTAGATGCCGATTTTTCCTCTTTGCAGGGAAATCATGTTATTCTTAATGTTCCTCTTCAAGATGAAGATGTTTGGTTAGAGTGCACAAGTCAGACCATGCCATTCAATTTTTTAGGAGATTTTACTGATGATAGAAATGTACTCGTTGTTTCGGAAGCGGGAGGAAAGATTAGACGTACTCCTAAATACGATACTCAAAAAAATACTATGAATACAACTGGCGAATGTGTGCTCATGCCCAATGGCGATATTGCGGTAAATGTTAGTATTCAAAGCAAAGGAGTACAATACGATCAACGATCATCATTAGAGCGTCAAAATGAAAAAGATAAACAAGAATCCTATAAAGAATATTGGCATTATATCACAGACATGGCGATTGAATCAATGAATCTGCAAAACGATAAAGAAACTATTCTTTTGGACGAGAAGGTCCAATTTAAGGCGCGATCTTATGGTGATTTTGCCGGTGAAAAAATGTTGTTGCCACTCAATGTGTTAAACCGGATCCCTAGCATTCCAAAACGATATAAAAATAGATCTCAAGAAGTACATATTTTGAGAGGGTTCTTAGATACCGATGAAGTTACAATTGCTCTTCCTGTTGGCTTTCAATTAAGCTCGTTACCTCCTCCAGTCGATATCGAAAATCAATTTGGAATGTATCATGCCAGTGTCACCAAAAATGAGGAGGGAGTACTCATCTATCAAAGACGTTATTCCTTGAACACGGGTCAATATCCTAAAGAATCTTACAAGGAGTTCCGTTCCTTTTTGCGTAAAGTTGCACGTTATGACAATCAAAAGATCGTCTTGACCAAAATATAATTATCCAACAATAACCAACCATCAATCTTTATGAAAAGAACTATTCTTTTATTAGCCATAAGCGTTTTAATAGCTCAATTAGCACATAGTCAAAATTATAAATTCGGAAAAGTCTCGAAGAGCGAAGTAGAGCTCGCGACTTATAAAGAAGATACTCTTGCCGATGCCGTGATATTGCATAGAAACAGAGAAACTTATTTTAATTACGAACATCCCGAAGGCTGGATTTTAGTTACTGAAGTTCACGAAAGGATTAAGGTGCTGACCAAGGACGGTTTAGACTATGGAACTAAAAAGCTTCGTTTGTATAACTCAGGCGGCAATAAGGAACGTGTAAAGGCGATAAAAGGATATACCTACAACTTAGAAGGCGGGAAGATGAAATCTCAAAAATTGAAGAGTTCGGGAATCTTTGAGAACAAAATCAACGAGAATAACAAAGAAGTTTCTATTACCATGCCTAATGTAAAAGAAGGTTCTGTCATTGAATTAAAATACAGTCTTATTTCTCCCTATTGGAAAATTGAAGATTTAGTCGTGCAAAGAGATATACCAGTGGCTCATTATAAAGCAATTGTGAGAACACCTGGCTATTTTCGATATCGAAGAATGGTTAAAGGTAATTTGGCAATTAATCCAAAAGAGTATGTTAAGAAACGAAATTTGACCGTGAGCTTCGAACAGAGTGTGAATAAATCACTTACGCAACCAACGCAGACGAGTAATATTATGATTGAGGAATCTGTGAGTGAGTATGAGTTTAGATATGTGCCTGCATTAAAGGAAGAATTGTACGTAGATAATATAGATAATTACAGATTTGAAATTAATTACGAATTAGCATCTACTCAATTTCCAGATGGAACTAGTAAGCAATATTCCACTTCTTGGGAAGAAGTGGCAAGGTCTATCTACAAGTCAAAATACTTCGGAAGTCAAATCGACAAAAAGGGGTATTTGAAAAGTGATGCCGCTCAAATTGAAGCAAACAACCAAGGCGCCCTTCAAAAAATGATGGCTTCGTTTAATACGATTAAAAATCGCATGAATTGGAACGGTCGGTTCGAGAAATATTCTGAAAATGTCCAAAAGGCTTACAATGAAAAGACGGGTACCGTTGCCGATATTAATTTAATGTTGTTGGGGCTTTTAAAACAAGTGGGAGTTAACGCTTATCCAGTTTTGGTAAGTACGAGAAATAACGGAATTCCAATTTTCCCGACACGAGAAGGGTTTAATTATGTTATAGTAAGCGTCGAAATCAACGATCAACGGTATTTGCTAGACGCTACCGATAAGATGTCAGTGCCAAACGTGTTGCCGACGCGAGCGTTAAATTGGTACGGAACTTTGGTGCAAGAGAACGGCAATTCTAAACAAATAAAACTCTATCCAGAGGTAATGAGCAGCAAAAGTACATTACTTAATGTGGAGATTACGGAAGACGGCGATATAATTGGCTCTAAGAAAGAAAACTTCACTCTCTTAGAAGCACTTGAGTTTAGAACCAATAACAAAGGAGTTCCTGCCTCTGAGAAAATAGAATCGTTAATAAATCAGTTCGATTTAACCGCTGCTGAACAATACAGCAAGGAAAATTTTGATGACTTGGATCAGCCAGTTAAAGACAGTTTTGAGTTTGAAAAGGAAAACGCTGTAGAGATTATTGGTGACGATTTATATTTCTCACCTTTGTTTTTCCTAGCAATGGCAGAAAATCCTTTTAAAAGTGAACAACGAAACTTTCCGGTGGATTATAAATATCCTTTTCAGCATCGAAAAATTATTAATATTAGAGTGCCAGAAGGTTATAAAGTGAGTTCGTTACCTGAGGCCGTTATGCTATCTTTGCCAGAGCAAATGGGCGCCTTTAAATACAATATTGCCGAGAATAATGGTACATTAAATGTACAATGCAGTTTTAAAATGAATAACTCTGTGGTACCTGCGTTTCAATACAGGGATTTAAAAGAATTTTACATTAAGCGAATTGCAAAAGAAACCGAAAAGGTAGTCCTTACAAAAATGTAATACTTATGGATTTAAAAAATGCTCAAGAAACAGTTGATCATTGGATCAAGGAACATGGGGTTCGATATTTTAACGAATTGACCAATATGGCTCAACTTACGGAAGAAGTGGGCGAGGTAGCTCGTATTATTGCCCGACGTTACGGTGAGCAAAGTGAAAAGGAAAGTGATAAGGATAAAGATCTAGGTGAAGAACTGGCCGATGTTGTTTTTGTGGTGCTCTGTTTAGCAAATCAAACCGGAGTGAACCTTCAAGAAGCCTTCGATAAAAAAATGGATGTAAAAACCAAACGTGATCACGATAGACATCACAATAATGAAAAGCTAAAGTAATGGTCAAAAGAATTTTTGGATATCCAGGATTTTGGAAATCGGTGGTTGTGTTGAGTGTTGCCTACATATGTATTATGGCACTTGTTTTATGGGGTTCAAGAGGTTTTTCGAGGACATTCATTGAGGCATTTTTAGTTTCAAAAAATCTAGTTCTTACCATTGCAGCCGGTTTTTTTGCCGGATTTATGGTGAGTTATGGTAAATTCTGGGCTCGTCTCAAACGTGAAGATCTTCAAAAATGACAGCACATCTTACCTACGAACAACCAAGTACTGGTGACTATTCGATTCAAGTAACTGGATCTAAAAGCGAGTCGAATCGACTCCTCATTCTGCAAGCATTATTTCCAAAATTGGACATAGATAATCTATCCAATAGTGATGATTCCAAGGTGCTTGAAAAAGCACTTCATCAAGGAAATGGGATCATCGACATACATCATGCAGGAACGGCGATGCGATTCTTAACAGCCTATTTTGCTGTGAAACCGGGCGCAGAGGTTGTGCTTACTGGAAGTGAACGCATGCAAGAAAGGCCTATTGGTATTTTAGTTGATGCACTTCGGTCCTTAGGGGCAACAATAGTCTATGAGAAAAACGAAGGTTTTCCTCCATTACGAATTGTTGGTCAAAAAATATCAGCTAAGGAAGTCACGATTAAGGCTAATGTGAGCAGCCAGTATATTTCTGCTTTAATGCTCATTGCAGGGTCTTTACCAAACGGACTAGTTATTCGTCTCGATGGGAAGGTGACTTCTGTGCCTTATATAAACATGACGCTTTCTTTGCTGCGTCAAATTCGTATTAAAGGGGAATTCAAAGACAATACCATTATTGTGTACCACGCCAATGAATTAAAACAAGCAAATGTTGTTGTTGAAAGCGATTGGAGTTCAGCTTCCTATTTTTATAGTTTGGTAGCCTTGTCAAGCGGTCTTTCTATCAAGCTCCAAAGTTATAAGAAGGAAAGTTTGCAAGGAGATTCAGCTTTGGTCCGCATCTATGAATCTTTGGGAGTAGAAACGGTGTTTCACGATACAGAGGCTGCCGTTACTCTTACTAAAAACTCCCAGGCAATCAAACATATTGTCGAGTTCGACTTAGTGAATACTCCTGATATTGCACAAACTATCGCTGTTACGTGTTATGGTTTGGGCGTAGGGTGTCGTTTAACAGGTTTACATACCTTAAAAATTAAAGAAACAGATCGTTTAGTCGCACTTAAAAATGAATTGGAAAAACTAGGTACCTCTGTCGATATAACGATGGATTCTCTAGAACTCAGCGTAACCGGATCAATACGATCAAATATTGCCATTGAAACTTATAACGATCATCGAATGGCGATGGCATTTGCTCCTTTAGCATTAAAAGTTCCAATTATCATAATGGATAGTGGGGTAGTGAGCAAATCATTTCCTACATTCTGGGAGGATATGGAGCAGTTAGGAATGACCGTTGAAGTTAAAAATTAATTCGTGGTGTTCTACACTATTTTTTTCGATCAATAACGTAGTTCACCATGAGTTCAAGTGAGTCTTTGTAGGGTGATTCTGGATAAACCTCTAGCAGATCTAAAGCTTCTTTTTGATAAGCTTTCATGCGTTTGTTTGCATATTCTAAGCCCCCTTTAGATTTAACAAAAGCAATAAGTTCTTTTACTCGTTTTTTATCCTTATTGTGGTTTTTTATTGAATTGATAACCCAGCTTTTTTCTTTCGAAGTGCAGTTGTTTAGAGCATAAATGAGCGGTAAAGTCATTTTCTGTTCTTTAATATCGATTCCAGTTGGCTTACCTATTTTTTCTTCTCCGTAGTCAAATAGATCATCTTTTATTTGAAACGCAATCCCAATGCGTTCACCAAAGAGTTTCATGTTAGCCACAGTATCCTCACTCGCATGAACCGATTTGGCGCCCATTTCACAACAAGCTGCTATAAGAGTAGCTGTTTTTTGACGAATTATTTCAAAGTAAACATCTTCTGTAATGTCTAATCTCCTCGCTTTATCGATTTGGAGCAACTCGCCCTCACTAATTTCGCGAACTGTTTCAGAAATAATTTTCAATAAATCGAAATCGTCATGTTCAACCGAGAGAAGCAGTCCTTTAGAGAACAAAAAGTCACCCACCAAAACTGCAATTTTATTCTTCCAAAGTGCGTTCAAGGAGAAAAAACCTCTACGTCGATTACTGTCATCAACAACATCATCATGAACTAAACTAGCGGTATGAATAAGTTCTATGATGGAAGCTCCACGATATGTTCGTTCATTAACATTTCCATCATTAGTTAATTTTGCAATTAGAAAAACAAACATAGGTCGCATTTGCTTCCCTTTTCTATTCACAATGTAATGGGTTATTTTGTTGAGGAGTGCAACTTTAGAAACCATAGCACCTCGGAACTTTTTTTCAAAAAGCTCCATTTCTTCCTCAATTGGATTTTTTATCTGAGAAACAACCTTCATTTAGGTAGTAAAAATACGTTAAATACACCGATAAATATGGCAGTTACGGATATTTCATTATATTTGAAGTTACAAACAATTGAAAACTTTTAATCTAAACTTAAAAAATGATGAAAAAAATTACTTTACTAGCAGCTCTTTTTGTTGCTTTTACTATGAATGCTCAAGTTACCGTTTGGGAAGATGGATTCGAGTCATATTTCGATTTTGACGTTGATTTCGCAGGAGATTGGTCTTTTATAGATGTTGATGCTTCTAACGTTTACTCAAGTGCTGACTTCAACTTCGCTAATGAAGGATACACAGGTAGTGCAATTGTATTTAATGCAACTGCTATGGACGATGAAGATCCAGCAAATCCAGCAGATAGAACTGCTTGGTTGGCTAGAACTGGTGATAAAGGATTGTATGCTTTTGCAGCTACAAGTTTATTAAATGATGACTACATCATTACTCCAGCATTAGATTTATCTGGAACTTTAGGAAATGAAATTACATTCTGGGCACGTTCGGTAACGGATGCTTTTGGTCTTGAGCGTTTTGAAGTATTACTATCTACAACTGGAACTGCAGCTGCAGACTTTACAGTTGATTTAGGTGGAGGAGAGCTTCAAGCACCTCTTGATTACACAGAGTATAACTATGATCTTTCTGCTTATGACGGACAAACAGTTTATGTAGCGATTCGCTACGTAGCTCAAGATTCATTCGTTTTCGAAATGGATGACTTTAGCGTAACTGCTGCTTCTTTAAGTGTTGGTGACGAAGTATTTGCTGGATTAAGTCATGCAGTAACTGCAACTGACTTAACTTTAAGAGCTAACGCTCCTTTAGAAGCTGTTTCTTTGTTCAACGTATTAGGACAAGAAGTTGTATCTCAGCGTTTATCTAACACTAACGAAACTGTAAACATCTCTGCTTTAACAGCTGGTGTATACATTGCGAAAGTGACTATCGATGGACAGAGCACTTCATTCAAAATTGTAAAGAGATAATTTAAGCTCTTTTAAAAATATAAAAGGCGACCCTCGGGTCGCCTTTTATGTTTGTATACAATTTAAACATTCAAAAGATAGACGCTAACTCTTGTTTGCTAATTGCCCACAAGCCGCATCTATATCCTTCCCGCGACTTCTTCTTACCGTTACTGGTATGCGCTTTTTTTCGAGCGCATTAATATAAGCCTCAATGGCTACATCATTGGCTTGTTGAAAGTCACCATCATCTATAGGATTGTATTCGATTAAATTTACCTTACTTGGCGCATATCCGCAGAACTGGACCAAGGCTTGAATATCCTCTGTTGTGTCGTTAATTCCTTTCCAGACTACGTATTCATAAGTGATAATACGCTGTGTTTTCTCATACCAATATTCAAGAGATTCCTTTAAATCCTCAAGAGTGAAACTTTTTGCGAACGGCATTATATCTTCTCTTTTCTCCTGAATTGCACTGTGAAGTGATACTGCCAGATTAAATCGAACACCATCATCGGCAAGTTTTTTTATCATTTTAGGAACACCAGAGGTAGAGAGAGTTATTCTTTTGGGAGACATTCCCAGACCTTCAGGTGATGTTATTTTATCTATGGAAGCAAGAACGTTTTTGTAATTCATCAAAGGTTCGCCCATGCCCATAAAAACAATATTAGAAAGAGGTCTATTATGGTAGAGCCTACTCTCCTTATCGATAGCAACCACTTGATCGTAAATCTCGTCAGGATTTAGATTTCGCATCCGCTTTAAGCGAGCTGTAGCGCAAAATTTGCAATCTAAACTACAACCTACTTGAGAGGATACACATGCGGTTGTACGTGTTTTGGTTGGAATTAAAACAGATTCAACAATAAGTCCGTCGTGGAGTTTAACGGCATTTTTCACCGTTCCGTCACTACTGCGTTGCAGGCTATCAACCTTAATGTGATTAATCACAAAATTTTCTTCCAGATGAGTTCTTGTCTCTTTAGAAATGTTTGTCATTCCCTCAAAACTATGCGCACCTTTGCTCCAAAGCCATTCATATACCTGATTACCTCTAAAGGCTTTATCGCCTATGGATACAAAAAAATCCCGAAGTTCATCTTTGGAAAGTGCCCGTATGTCTCTTTTTTCTGAAATCATAAGGCGGCAAAGTTAGTGAAAGTTAGCTGGAGTTAACTGAATATAAAAGGAGTGATTCTCTATTTCTCTACGATAATTTTTTTAGTGATGTCAGATCCACTGTCTTCATCTATCATGTACAGGAAATAAACTCCTTGACTCAGCGCATCTAATGCTAAGGTGTTTTGCGTATTAGAAAGAGATCCAGACATAATTTCTTGACCTACCAAATTGTAAAAACGATACTGAAGATTAGGATATCGATTGTTCACAATGGTAAGAACATCACTTACTGGATTGGGGTAAACCTCAAGTGTGCCCACAAATTCATTGTCCTGAATACTTAAATTATTTTGTAGTACATCGATAGTAGTACTGCCAATATCGAGCGGATCTAGCCAATCTCTTAATCGAGTTTCTGGTGTATTACCGTCATTCCAAGAAACAGCAAATCTTCCATAGATGTCGTAATCATTGTTGTTTTCAGTTCCGTCACAAAAGGATTGTCCGGCATATAACTGCCCAATAACTCGCCCGTTTTGATCGAATAGTGGGGAGCCAGATGAGCCACTTTCGGTAGTGCCTATTTCCCAACCGTCGCCACTTCCAACGCTTACACCACCAATAAGCCATACTTCTGTGCCGTTGGCGTTTTCACGCACCGCACCACTGTCGTCACGGCATACTTTCATAATATCTCCATTGGGGTGATGGATTCCAACTTCATAAGTTGGCAAGTTATCTGTACGATCCCATCCTGCAAATGAAACATCCCATGAAGTTGGAATCGGGTTAGATAGTTCGGCCAATGCAAAATCGCTTAATGCATTATTTGCTCGTAAAATAGCACCACTCATGGTGAAATTAGATTCTAAATCGATACTTTCTTGTTCGGTTCCACAAATAGGATTGGGACTCATCCAATTAAAGCGCACCGACCAAAGGGATGGGTTACTGTTTTGTAAACAATGATTTGCCGTTAATAGGTAAGGTCGTTTGTCTTCTGCAGTATTGTTCATTAAGGATGCCGAGCATAAATAACCATTCCCTAAATTCAATAATGCTACTGTCTTTTTTAAGACATCTTTTTTGCCTTCGAAATCAGATCCAACCGAACAGTTTACATCGTAATGACAGTCACCAGAATCATTTAATCCTCGTTGCACTGCATCTTCAACACGTCCCATGCGATACCCATGAATTATAGTGCCTATTTCCAGTTGAACATCTGTAGAAATATATCGAGGTTCATAATATTCGGCAATAATCACATCTCCATCTACAAACCATGAACCCAAGCCATCGGTTCCACTATTTTCACTAGCTGTATATCTTCGCGAAACATCAGTTCTATCTTGATTGTAAAGGAAAAGTGTTCCGCCATTGGGCATCCTAAAATTATCGAAGTTGACACTTAAGTTTACAGCACCAACTGATCGTATCGCTAAACGCCAAATTTTATCTCCATTTTCTAAAACAGATCTAGTTCCATCTCGATGAATATCTACCGTTAAGGTTCGAGAAATTCCATACCGCCATGGTTGACTTTTGTCTAGATCATTAATGGCATCTTCGGCATGAATCGCTTCTAAATCAAGAGGTGGAAGTTCGATGGGAATGACAGACTCACGAAGTTGTAAACTCCAACTAACAGGAATATCTACCCGACCGTCTTGAGCAGCGGCTGGTAGAAAAAGTACTAAAAACAGAAAGAAAAGTACTGTTTTTTGCATGAGTTTCAACGGGTTAGTTATTGAATTTAGCTAAACAACATAACTATTTTTATACGGATTTAAAAGTGAAATCGATGTAAAACAAAAAACCCTGACGACTAGCCAGGGTTTTGGTTTTTTATATAATGGAGTTTAGATAATTAACATCGCGTCTCCATAGGTGTAAAATCGATATTTTTCTTTAATCGCTTCAGCATATGCTTCTTTCATAAATTCGTGACCCGCAAACGCCGAAACCATCATTAATAATGTAGATTTTGGTGTGTGAAAGTTTGTCACCATCGAATTAGCAATGCTAAAATCGTAAGGTGGAAATATGAATTTATTGGTCCACCCAGAATAGGCATTTAATGTACTGCTAGAGGATACAGAACTTTCTAGTGCACGCATCACAGTAGTTCCTACCGCGCACACCCGTTTTTTACGTTGAATACCATTATTAATAACATCCACTGCGTTTTCAGCGATACTTATCTCTTCGCTGTCCATCTTATGCTTCGACAAATCTTCAACCTCTACAGGACTAAAGGTACCAAGACCAACATGCAAAGTAACTTCAGCAAAATCGATTCCTTTAATCTCTAAGCGTTTCATCAGATGTTTCGAAAAGTGCAAGCCCGCCGTTGGAGCTGCAACAGCACCTTCTTCTTTTGCAAAAATCGTTTGGTAACGATCTGCGTCTTCCGGTTCTACATCACGTTTGATATATTTTGGCAATGGTGTTTCTCCAAGCTCGGTTAATTTGTTGCGAAACTCTTCATACGAACCATCAAAAAGAAAACGCAACGTTCTTCCACGTGAAGTTGTATTATCAATTACCTCTGCTACTAACGATTCGTCTTCCCCAAAGTATAATTTGTTTCCAATACGAATTTTACGTGCTGGGTCTACCAAAACATCCCACAAACGAGTTTCACTATTGAGCTCTCTTAATAAGAATACCTCAATACGAGCTCCAGTTTTTTCTTTGTTTCCAAACAGTCGTGCAGGGAAAACTTTCGTGTTATTTAGAACGAGTACATCATCCTCTTCAAAATAGTCGATCAAGTCTTTGAACATTTTGTGTTCAATAGTTTGGTCTTTTCGGTTCAATACCATTAAGCGAGCTTCGTCTCTATTTGGTGCAGGATATTCTGCTAAGAGTTCAGGCGGAAGCTCAAAATTGAAGTTGGATAATTTCATTCCCATATGTCTACTGTTTTTGAGTGAAGGCTGCAAATATACAATCTCAACATAGGGGTTGTCAAGTAAAAGGGATATTATTTCTTTAATCGCACTATTCATCTGCCTTGACGGCAAATAGATTTCAATTACCTTTATGGAAATAAAAAATTTTAATCTGTAGACAACCTTTTTTATATTCTCTGCGTCTATGGTATAGAAGTGATTCACAAATAGAACCTTTTTGAAAATAATTTCACTACATAAAAACTATAAAACTCTTATTGCGAAAGCGAAGAAAGGGAACCCTAAAGCGCAGGAGGAGCTGTACAATTTGTTTGCTCCAAAAATGCTAAGTGTTTGCAGACAGTATCTGAAGCAGTTGGATATAGCGGAAGATGTATTAATGAAAGGATTTTTAAAAGTATTTACACATTTGGGATCTTATAAGAGTGAAGGAAGTTTCGAAGGTTGGATAAGACGAATTATGGTCAACGAAGCTATTTCTGAATTGCGTCGTCAAAAGAAATTGCATTTTAATGAAATGACCGAGTTGGAGAATTCCAATGATCATGTCGCTTATTTAGAATCGGCATTAGAAGTGGAGGAAATTCAGAAAATGATAGATAGTTTACCTGATGGCTATAAAACGGTTTTTGTGCTGTATGCTGTAGAAGGATATAAACACAGTGAGATTGCCGAGCTGTTACAAGTTTCTGAAAGCACTTCAAAAACCCAGTTGTTTAAGGCGCGAAAAATGCTGCAAACAATGGTAAAAAAACAAAATCAAATATATTATGGCACCCATTAAATTTGAAGAAAATATTAGAGAAAAGTTGCAGGAACGGGAGCTAACACCGTCCCCAGATTCCTGGAAGAAATTACAGGCTCAATTAGAAGAAGTGAATCCGAAGAAGAAAAGGCCTTTCATTTGGTATGCTGTCGCAGCAAGTTTAGTTAGTATTTTGGTAGTAGGTGGTTTCTTGCTCAATAATAGTTCTACAGTACCTCAAGAGTTTGTTGAAGTAGAAGTTATTGAACCAGATACGCCTGTTCGAGGAGATATCGTGAAGGATGCTGAAATTGCCTTAGAGGAAGTTGTTGAAAAGAAAGAGGCCGAAGTTGTAAATAAGCAAGTAAAGAAAACAAGTGTCGAGACTCCAAGAAAGAGCATCACTTTAAAGTCTGAAACATTAGCACAGAAAGAAACGGAGCAATCTATAAAGACAATTGTAGAGGAAGTGAATCAAGGAGTGCTTACACAAAAGGAACAAATAAATACAGAAACAGCCGCCGTTACTAATGAAATACGAGTGAAGAAGGAAGTTGAAGTAATGAAAGAGGATATTAAAAAACCAACTTTTATCGATTTAAAGGTAAAAGAGGTAGTTGCTCAAGTACAAAATATGAAAACTCAAAATAATTCGGTGACCGCTGCCGAAATCGATGCGCTCCTGATCAAGGCGCAAAGAGAATTAGAAAACCAGCGTTTATTAGAATCAAGTACTAAAAAAATCGATGCGACTGCATTGCTCCAATCTGTAGAAAGTGAAATGGAGCGTGGCTTTAGGGATCGCGTATTTGATATGTTAGGCGACGGGTTTAATAAAGTGCGAACCGCGGTCGCAGAACGGAATAATTAAATAGATATTCATCAATCACGTCCAAACGGACAAAAAATCACAGACAATATGAAATTAGTTACACTATGTACCGTATTTACGGTATGGATACTCTCTATGACTTTTGCTAACGCTCAAGAGGAGACCCCTAGTACGACCAAAATTGAAATCTTGGAGAAAACCAAAGGGAGAATTATAAATGAAGAAAAGGATGCGTTGAGACGTGAAGTTGAAACCATTAACAAGCGCTTAGAGAAAAATGAAATTACGCAAGCGGAAGCCGAAACATTAAAAAAAGCTGCTGCAGAATTACATGCATTAAACATTGAAAATAGATTGGCAATTGTAGATAATAAAATTGCCTTGCTTATTCGTAATGGAGAAGATGAAATGAGTGATCGAGATAAAATTGAATTGTTGTTTTTTAACAACGGTGAGATTATTGGATTCGATTATACACCGAGAAAACGGAAATACGATAGACGTACAACTAGTGATTTCGTATTGGCGTTTGGGCTTAATAACGTGATCACTAAAGGGCAATCACTTGAAGATAGCGACTTTAAAATAGCAGGGAGTCGTTTTGCAGAACTGGGTTGGGCCTGGAAAACACGGGTGTTTAAAAACAGTAACTGGCTTAGAATTAAATACGGATTCTCCTTTCAATTTAATGGATTAAAACCTACAGACAATCGATATTTTGTAGATACAGGAGCAACGACCGAATTACAAACTTTTTCGGAAGATCTTGATAAGTCTAAGTTGCGTATCGATAATCTTGTATTTCCATTGCATTTCGAATTTGGACCTTCTAAGAAGATCGAGAAAGAGGACTACTTTCGATACAACACCTATAATAAAATTAAAATCGGTGTTGGTGGGTATGCTGGATTTCGTTTAGCAACGCGTCAAAAGTTGAAGTTCAACAACGACGGCGAAGATGTAAAGCAAAAGCTAAAGGCTAACTACAATGCCAATAATTTTATCTACGGTGTAAGTGGATATATAGGCTGGAGAGATATGGCTATATATGCCAAGTATGATCTTAATACCTTATTTAAAGATAATCCAGTGGAGCAACGTAATGTTTCTTTAGGGGTTCGTTTTGATATGGATTAGTCATTTCATTCATCAATCAACTAGGCTTCCTTCGGGAAGCCTTTTTTTATGAAAATTTTGAATTTTGACGGTGATGGATCAGAATTTTATAAAACCTATATTTGTGTATCTTTTTACATGAATTAATTCTGAAGTTTGATTTCAAGAAGCACCATAGACCAAGTATTTGAAGCCGCCCGAGTTGAGGAGGTTATTGGAGATTTTGTGCAGCTGAAAAAATCGGGAAGTAACTTCAAAGGATTAAGTCCGTTTAGTGATGAGCGAACTCCAAGTTTCATGGTTTCTCCAGTAAAACAAATATGGAAAGATTTTTCTAGCGGAAAAGGAGGGAATGCAGTCACATTTCTTATGGAACATGAGCATTTTAGCTATCCAGAAGCCATTAAATATCTTGCTAAGAAGTATGGTATTGAAATAGAAGAGACCGAGCAAACTAGCGAACAAAAAGAGATGGCTAACGAGCGTGAGAGTTTGTATTTAGTTAGCGAATTCGCAAAAGATTACTTCCATAGTAGTTTGCTAAAAACCGAAGAAGGCAAAGCCATTGGCGCCACTTATTTTAAGGAACGAGGCTTTACACCGGAGACAATTGAGCAATTCTCTCTTGGGTATTCCCCAAATCAGTGGGATGCCTTTACATCGCAGGCTATTAAAAAAGGCTATAACCTAGAATTTTTAGAAAAGACTGGGCTCACTATTGTAAAAGAAGAAAAGCAATTCGACCGTTTTAAAGGACGAGTCATGTTTCCTATTTTGAGTATGAGTGGTCGTACCCTTGGATTTGGTGGACGTATTCTTACCAATGAAAAAAAGGCCGCCAAATATTTAAATTCCCCCGAGAGTGATATCTACCATAAAAGTAAAGTGTTGTATGGAATTTATCATGCAAAACAAACCATTGCAAAAGTGGATAATTGTTATTTGGTTGAGGGATACACCGATGTCATTCAATTTTATCAACGAGGAATTAAGAATGTCGTTTCATCATCAGGAACGGCGCTAACTCCAGATCAAATTCGATTAATACGAAGATTAACTCCTAACATTACCGTTTTGTTTGATGGTGACGCAGCAGGTTTGCGTGCTTCATTGAGAGGAATTGATTTGATCTTGGAACAAGGAATGAATGTGAAAATCTGCACTTTTCCTGAAGGAGAAGATCCCGATAGTTTTTCAAAGAAGAATTCCTTAGAAGATGTAACACTTTATCTGGAAGAAAACGCCAAGGATTTTATAGCTTTTAAAGCGTCATTATTGGCTTCCGAAGCCAAAGGTGATCCTATCAAAAAAGCCGATATGATTCGGGATATGGTGGTGAGTATTAGCAAGATTCCTGATGTTATAAAACAAGAGGTGTATGTCAAGGAATGTTCTCGTATTATGGATATTTCGGAAGAAGTACTTTTTAATACCCTTGCTCAAATTCTTCAAAAAGAGCAACGAGATGCGGGAAAAAAGGCTAAAAAAGATGGACCACAACCTATGGAGGTGGTGCAGCAAGTGGCTCCTCCTATAAAAAAGATAAATGCTCAATTTGAGCTAGAACAAAAAATTATTGAACTGTTATTATTGTACGGAGCTGCCGAGCAGGATTTTGAGGATTTAATTCTGGAAGCAGACGAAAATGGAGAAATTTCGTTTGTTCCTGAGACAGTAACTGCCAGAGTGTTTGAGAAAATATACCTGGATTTACAAGAAGACGAAATCGAATTCGCTACTCCGGCTTTTAAGGATTTGTATTCAGAAATTATACAAACGCTTAACGTCGAACAACAATTGCAACTTGATACTTTCGTAAATAAACTTCGACCCGAAACCGCCGAGACCGTTACACACATCTTAATGGAAGAGGAAAAATATCAATTACATGATTGGGAACGAAATGAAATCTATGTAAAAGGCAAACAACAAACTATTGGGCAGATGGTAAGCGAAACCATTCTTAACTTGAGGCGTTACCTTATTGGACAAAAAATAGATGAGCTTTCACAGCAAGTAAAGACCCAAGAAGATTCTGGAGTAAAAGAAAATAGCCTACAAGATATTGTAGACTATTTAATGCTTAAAAAAGTGTTGTCTGAAAAGCTGAATCGTGTTCTCTAATTAAGAGAATTGAAACATTCTCGACTGATGAATTAAATCAGCCAAATTATCTACTTTCAACTTTTTCAACAAACGTGTTTTGTATGTACTTACCGTTTTTTCATTGATGTTCAACGCGTTGGCAATGTCTTTGTTACGTTTCCCACTAGACAGTAAATTGAGTACTTCGATCTCTCTTGAAGAGAGCTTCTTATATCTGCTTATAGCACTGCTTTCACCTACATTTCTACTTGTAAAAGTTGAGGTAAGTTCTTCGTTTAAGAATATGCCACCTTTTGCTATTTGCTTTAATGCTTTAAGGAAAATCTTAGTTGAAGCCGTCTTTGGAACATAACCCGCTGCACCTGATTTAATGGAGCGTAATGCGTAAATTTCTTCTGGATGTGTTGAGAAAATAAGAACACGTGTTTCTGGAAATTTGGTTTTTATCCCTCTAAGCGCGTTGATGCCATTTATCTGAGGCATATCAATTTCCATAATAAGGATATCAGGACGCTCTTCTTCTAGGGTTTTATTGAGTTCGTCTCCGTTGTTCGCTCTGCCTATAATCTCATAATTGTCATTTTTCTTTAGCATGCAAGCAATTCCCTTGCGGGTCACAGGATGATGATCTGCGATAAGAATTCTTTTCATTTTCAGCCTTTTAAGTACACTTAAATCGACTATAAATGCGATAAGTGTGAGGTTTTTGTAATATTTATACTACAAATTCAAAACTATAAAAAAGAGTTTTTGCCCGACTGGAATTTCGTTCAACTTCAAGAATACTCGTTAAATAACCCTTATTGGCGGTAAGTCGATGGTATTTCGCACACAGGGATAGGGTTCATTTTGTGTTGATTAGCGCGATTAAGCCTGATATAGATGTCAAATACCTCTTTTTGTCGACCTTCAAAATCCCCGCTTTTACTACCTTTATCTTGCATCGCCATCGCCCATTCTAGCTCGTCGTAGCTAGCTCCAATTTGATCTTCATCGGTTCTGCTATCACCAAACAAACCATCGGTTGGAGCGGCGTTTAAAATTGAGTCTGGGACTTCTATATGAGCACCAACTTGATAAACTTCGCTTTTGAGAAGATCTGCTATCGGACTAAGATCAACACCTCCGTCGCCGTATTTGGTATAAAACCCTACACCAAAATCTTCAACTTTATTTCCTGTACCACAAACCAAATAGCGATGCAATCCGGCAAAATAGTACAGTGTAGTCATACGTAATCTAGCTCGCGTATTCGCCAAACTTAAAGACAATAATGAGTCATTAAGTACTTCTGGAGTTTGTTCCTTAAAAGTTTCAAAAACGGGTGTGAGTTCTACCTGTGTATCGGTTACGTTGGGGAATCGTTTTTTTAATTGAGCAATATGTTCTTGGGCTCTGGTTACTTGACTTTGTGCTTGATGAATAGGCATTTCTACACAAAGGGTAGGGAAGCCAGTCATAGCACATAACGTAGACGTTACTCCAGAATCTATTCCACCACTTACACCAACAACAAATCCTTCCATTTTCGCATTTGTAGCATACTCTTTTAACCAATTAACAATAAATGTTGTGACCTTTTCCGTTTGCATCATGTGTTTTTTTATATGGGTATCTCACTTTACAAGAATACTAAAAAGAGTACCTTTGTGCTGCATTTATTTGAATGTATAAAAATACAAATTAAGGAATTGCGTTCTCTATTTTCCAAACTATTTTATATGAAGAATTTTTTTTGGATGTGTCTTTTGTTAAGTTTTTTTAGCTCGTGCGAAAAAAATGATAAGACAGAACAAGAAATTGCTAAGATCCATATGGATATTAGCGTAGTACGATTTGATAAAGAATTTGCAGAAGTTACTCCCGAAACGTTCCCAGCGTTGAAACAGAAGTACCCGATGTTTTTTCCAAAACAATTTGCGGATAGTGTATGGTTAAAACGAATTACTACAGATACGTTGCAGCAACAATTAAATATTGAAGTTGATAAAGTGTATCCTACTTCCCAAGAACTAGAGGAAGATTTTACAGATCTTTTTCAGCATATTTCTTACTATTTTCCAGAGTTCACTGCACCAGTTTTGTATTTTGCTACCTCTGATGTGGAGTATAGAAACAGAGTCATCTTGGCCGATTCGTTAGCGATTGTTGGATTGGATAATTATTTAGGTTCTGAACATCCTTTCTATGAGCAAATTCCTCTGTACATAGGAAAAAATTTAAAACCTTCACAAATCACTCAGGATTTTGCTTCAGCGTATGCACGGTCACTTATAAGCACGCCCAAGAAGCGAAACTTGCTCTCACAAATGATATATTTTGGAAAATCATTGTATCTCAAAGATTTATGGTTGCCATCAACAAGTGATGCAGAGAAAATTGGATATACCGAGGCTGAATATACATGGGCTCAAGAAAACGAAGTAGATATGTGGCGTTATTTTATAGAGAGAGAACTTTTATACAGCACCGATCCTAAATTGCCTGGACGTTTTATAAATGCAGCCCCTTTTAGCAAGTTTTATTTAGAAATTGATAATGAATCTCCAGGGATGATAGGAAGATACATCGGCTGGCAAATGGTTCGTTCGTACATGAAAAAGAATCCGACATCGCTGCAACAACTAATGATTTTGGCTCCCGAAACAATTTATAAAGAATCCAAATACAAACCTTCAAAATAATGGCAAATCACACGTCAGTAATCACCTTAAATGTCTCTGTAGACGAAAATAAAATTCCTGAAAAAATAACTTGGTCAGCACCGGATGGAGGTGTTTCTTCAGACGAAGCCAAAGCCTTGCTATTGTCAGTTTGGGATTCTAAAGCGAAAGAATCGTTGCGAATTGATTTATGGACGAAAGATATGCCTTTGGATGAAATGAAAATCTTTTTCCATCAAACACTTACGGCAATGGCAAATACATTTGAGCGAGCCACCAACGATGAAAAGATGAGTGCAACCATGAGAGATTTTTGCGATTACTTTGCAGAAAAATTAGAGCTTACTAAAAAATAAGTTGATTCGTATACTTATCATCCAAATGTAAGGTGGCTTACATTTCATCATCATAGAACACATTTATTTTGTACTGATTAATACAAAAAATGTTTATGATGAAAAAACTTACTTTTTTAAATTCTTCCTTCCAACTATTCCTTACAGGGGTGTTGATGGTTGTATGCAGTGCTGGTATGAGTGCGCAGTGTTTAGCCGATGCGGCCAACATTGAGATCACAGGAACTGGAGAGACGATGACCTCTATTTGTGTTGATGGTTCGCCAGATCCTATAGATGTAACGATTTTACCAGGATCTGTTGGGACCAATAATGGTTGGATTATCACCGATCAAGCTACGGGCGATATTTTAGCAACTCCACCTGCTACGCAAACTACATTTGATTTAGACGGCGCTGGACCGGGAGTATGCGACATTTACTATGTTCGTTATGAAACGGGTACAACGGGTATTTCAGTTGGAAACAACCTTACAGACATTGTTGGATGTTTTGATTTATCGAACGCTATTGAAGTATACCGTTCTGTTCCGGCAGTCGCTGGCGATATTGAGATTACGGGAACTGGAGAGACGATGACTTCTATTTGTGTAGATGGTACACCAGACCCTATAGATGTATCGATCGTATCAGGATCTGTTGGGACCAATAATGGTTGGATTATCACCGATCAAGCTACGGGTGATATTTTAGCTACCCCACCTGCTACGCAAACTACATTTGATTTAAACGGCGCTGGAGTAGGCGTATGTGACATTTACTATGTTCGTTATGAAACGGGTACTACGGGTATTTCAGTTGGAAACAACTTGACAGACATTGTTGGATGTTTTGATTTATCGAATGCTATTGAAGTATACCGTTCTGTTCCGGCAGTTGCTGGAGATATTGAGATTACGGGAACTGGCGAGACGATGACTTCTATTTGTGTAGATGGTACGCCAGATCCTATCGATGTATCGATTGTATCAGGATCTGTTGGGGCCAATAATGGTTGGATTATCACCGATCAAGCTACGGGCGATATTTTAGCAACTCCACCTGCTACGCAAACTACATTTGATTTAGACGGGGCTGGTGTAGGCGTATGTGACATTTACTATGTTCGTTATGAAACGGGTACTACGGGTATTGCAGTTGGAAACAACCTTACAGACATCACTGGATGTTTTGATTTATCGAATGCAATTGAAGTATACCGTTCTGTTCCGGCAGTTGCAGGTGATATTGAGATTACAGGCACTGGAGAGACGATGACTTCTATTTGTGTTGATGGTACGCCAGACCCTATAGATGTATCGATTGTATCAGGATCTGTTGGGACCAATAATGGTTGGATTATCACCGATCAAGCTACGGGTGATATTTTAGCTACCCCACCTGCTACGCAAACTACATTTGATTTAGACGGCGCTGGAGTAGGTGTATGTGATATTTACTATGTTCGTTATGAAACGGGTACAACGGGTATTTCAGTTGGAAACAATCTTACAGACATTGTTGGATGTTTTGATTTATCGAATGCTATTGAAGTATACCGTTCTGTTCCGGCAGTCGCTGGCGATATTGAGATCACAGGCACTGGCGAGACGATGACTTCTATTTGTGTAGATGGTACGCCAGACCCTATAGATGTATCGATCGTATCAGGATCTGTTGGGGCCAATAATGGATGGATTATCACCGATCAAGCTA
>Ga0316208_1000149_pt1 | contig 99500 bp, 78 predicted proteins | sample 3monopyrite_MG_FD_204944 | JGI IMG/M metagenome (GOLD analysis project Ga0316208, IMG submission 204944) | Microbial mat bacterial communities from mineral coupon in-situ incubated in ocean water Damariscotta River, Maine, United States -... | ecosystem: Environmental > Aquatic > Marine >... | reverse complement strand
CAAGCATTCCAAGTAACCCTACAAATGGAACCTTGATATGGAACACAATATGTGACGATGTGAGAAGAAACCTCTACAATATCAGTATTAAGGCCGAAGACGATGCAACGCCCATAGTACTGTCTTCCTTTCAGAATACAGCGGTGAAAGTAGTTGCCCCTGCTCCTGAAAATCTAGTGGTTTCACCAGTCAATCAGAACATAAGATTAAACTGGATCAATAGTCAGTGCCAGAATGCCTTAGGGTATTTGGTATACAGAAGAATAGACTCTACTGGATTTATGCCTGATAGTTGCACTACTGGTGTCCCTGAAGAGCTGGGATATAAACAGATTGCAGAAATTCAAGGTTTGGATAATACGAGTTTTTTAGACGAAAATGGTGGGGATGGAATGATTCCAGGCAGACGGTATTGTTACCTGCTGACAAAGTACTTTGCTGATGGTGAAGAGAGTTTAGCTTCTGAGGAGGTGTGTGGACAAATCCAAAAAGTTGTACCAATAATTACACAAACATCAGTACTTATAACAGATGAAAATAATGGACAAATTCAATTAGAATGGTCGCCACCAGCATTTTTTGATAGCCTTTCTTTTCCACCTCCATACCGCTATCTAATTTATCAGCAAGAGAACAATGATGCTGTAAGTTTGATAGATTCTACTTTATCACTTAATGACACCTTACTGCAAGTAGATGGATTAAATACGCTCAACAATAGTTTCTCGTTTAACATCAATTTATTAAGCTTAGGTTCAGGCAGGGCCATTATTGGGAAAACGGCCGAAGCTCAGTCAATTTTCTTAAATATTAAACCTACTGACAATGTGCTGAAATTAGACTGGGAAGTGAATGTTCCATGGAGAAATGATCAATACATAGTTTTTAAACGGAACAATAAATCTGGTCTTTTTGATTCAATTGCGACCACAACCACCAGAACTTTCAATGATTCCAATCTTACCAATGGGATTGAGTTTTGTTATTATATTATGTCTGTAGGTAGGTATGATTTTGTTAATGTGAAAGATACAATCGTCAACTTATCACAAATATCATGCTCTATTCCGGAAGACAATATTCCTCCATGTGCGCCTCAATTTTCAATAACATCAGATTGTGATGCTGATAGATTAAGAATCAATTGGGTCAAAAAAAATGAAGTATGTAGCGAAGATGTTATTGGATATCGTGTTTACTACGCATCAAAGGAAGACGGCAACTATAATCTTATGTCGGAAGTCGACGTGAGTAGCACGTCATTTTTACTCCAAAATAGTGCAATTGCTGGTTGTTATTCTATAAGAGCCATTGACTCTTCCAGGAATGAGAGTGTAGATTTTACGAATAACTGTGTTGAGTTTTGTCCTGTCTATGAACTGCCAAATGTATTTACGCCCAACAATGATAACTTAAATGATTTGTTCACACCAATAAAGCCCTATCGAGATGTTGATTCAATTAATCTGGTTGTCTACAACAGATGGGGCGACATAGTTTTTGAGACTTCAGACCCAGACATTAACTGGAATGGAGTACATCAGAACTCTAATGAGATTTTAAGTAGTGGAGTGTACTTTTATTCATGTGATGTATATGAAAAGAGTTTGTTTGATTCTGCAATCATTCGAAAATTGAAAGGAACGATAACAATTTTCAATCCGGATATGCCAATTAAAACCAATTAAATGTTTACAGGAATTATCGAGCAGACTGCAATAATTACAAGGCTAACACAAGAAAAAAATAATTTGCGATTGATGATTAATGCAGACCTGGTCAATGAGATTAAGGTAGACCAAAGTATTGCTCACAATGGTGTTTGCCTTACTGTAGAAAGGATCAATGGAGATGCTTATGAAGTGGTCGCAGTAAAAGAAACTCTTGAAAAAACCAATTTAGCTACTTTAAAGGAAGGCGACCGTGTAAATATAGAGCGTTGCCTTCGTGTAAGTGACCGCATAGATGGACACATTGTTCAAGGCCATGTCGATGAAGTAGCAAAAATTACAGAATTTATAGAAATAGAAGGCAGTTGGTTAATTGGGTTTGACTTGAAATCCAACACCGACCTTATAGTAGAGAAAGGATCAGTCTGTATTAATGGAGTGAGTTTAACAGCATTTGATGTAAGGGAGAAATCCTTTAGAGTTACCATCATTCCATATACCTTCAACCATACTTCTTTTCAAGATGCAAAAATTGGCGACCAAGTAAACATTGAGTTCGACATCTTGGGAAAGTATGTTGCAAAATTATCAAATGGGCAATCTAAAAAGTAGATTTAGCAATCATGCTTACTGTTTTTGATTTACCCATTGTATAATAATGAATGCATGGAACACCAGCATCGATCAACTCTCTTGATTGTGCTATTGCCCATTCTGTTCCTACTTTTCTTACTTCTTCATTTGTTTTGCACTTGTAAAGTGCATTTGTTAACTCAACAGGTAAGTCTATGTTGAAGAACTTTGGCAAGAAAGTAATGTGCCGAAGCGATTCAATGGGTTTTATCCCCGGGATAATGGGAGCTTCTATACCTTCAGCACGACATCTTTTACAAAAATCAAAAAACTTTTTATTGTCAAAGAACAATTGGGTCACAATGTAGTGAGCTCCTGCATCTATTTTTTGCTTTAATCTTTTTATGTCTGCATCCATATTTGGGGCCTCAAAATGTTTTTCAGGATAGCCAGCAACACCAATAGAGAAGTTTGTTGGGGTTGCATTTTCGATATTGGGGTCCATATAAATTCCTTTGTTCAATTGAACAATTTGTTCAACCAAATCAACAGCATATCTATTGCCACCGTCTTCAGGTACAAAATGAGGTTCAGTTTTAATTGGGTCACCGCGCAATGCCAATACATTGTTAATGCCTAAAAAATGTAGATCGATTAAGGCATTCTCAGTTTCTTCTTTGTTAAAGCCGCCACATATCAAGTGAGGAACTGCTTCCATGTTGTATTTATTCTTTATGGCTGCACAGATGCCAACTGTGCCAGGACGCTTTTTAATGGCTATTTTTTCTAGAAAACCTTTTTCACGCTTTTTATATATGAATTCCTCCCTGTGATAAGTTACATTTACAAAGGCCGGGTCAAATTCCATTAATGGATCTATTCCATCATAAATAGATTGAATACTTTTTCCTTTTAATGGTGGAAGAATCTCAAAGGAGAATAAAGTTTTATCTCCTTTTATAAGCTTTTTTACAAAATCCAAAACTTTTGATGTGTTTAGATGTAAGAAAAGCCCCTCAATTTTGAAGGGCTTTTATCGTTTAATTTTTTAATTCTCTATCTAAGGAGGGTGACGCTTCCTTTAATTAATCCTTGAGATTCGTCATTTATATCCAATAAGTAAAAATATACTCCATCTTCATAGTCACCTCCATCCCAGTCATTTTTGTAATCGTTATTTTCATATATTAATTCTCCCCATCTGTTGAAGATTTGTAGTTTGCTGCTTGGATATATTTCAAGCAAATCAAATCGCAAAAAGTCATTTGTTCCATCACCATTTGGAGTAAAAACATTGAGTCGATCAATGACAATATTACAAGACTCACCGACACCAATTGGCCCATATCTGCAAACTGCTTCAGGACCTACTTCAGTATTCACTGATCTAGCTTGTAACTTATATTGTTGTCCTGAAATCCAATGATACAAGTCGTATAATCCATTGGTTAGATGCCATCCAGAAGTATCATTTGTAACAACCAAATCATTTTCATCCCTTAAATTTCCAAATCGATCAACTCCACGAACTTGCATAAAATCAGTGCCTTCTACTAGTGGCCAGAAAAAGTGTTGTCGAACTTCACCATCTTTATAGGTGACTTCTATACACTCAACTTCAGGTGCAATTAGTTTATCCGCTACATTGATGAAGATCGAATCAGCACTTTTACAAAAGGAGTTTTCAGTAGTTTTTGTAATTTCTAATTTATACCTTCCTCTTTCAGAATTCATTTGACTTGGGCTTGTAGCCCCCGGTATAGCTTGGTTGTTAAGGTACCATTGGTAAGTCATTAAGTCAGGAGCTTTGTACGTGATGGTATTGTTCATCGGATATTGCTCTCCTGGGCAAATTGTAGAATCCATGCCATCTAAATCTACAATAACACGTTCACGTCTAACTTTAAAAGGAATTGGATCTACGACACAATCATTAATTGTAAAGCCAACTGCCAATTCAAACTCACCATCTGAACCAAATGCTACCTCTCCAACATCGAGCGTATCATTTCTAATTTGACTATTCGAATTACCTCCAATAGGAATAGTTTTTGGCGGTAGTCCATTGGGTTGTCTTTGTGTAAATTCCCACCTAAAGTCTGTGGCATTTAATAAATCAGGATGGTCGCGCAAATCAATTACAGGCCAATCTTCATCAGGACACAATTCAATATCATCGATCACTACTTCAGGTACATTAAAGCTTTCCACGAAAACGGTTCGGTCATCATCAGCACAGAATTCATCATTTAATTTTGAAGCACCGGGCCTGGACCAAGGGAAATTTCTCACGACCTCAATTGTCCACCATCCTTCAGGAAAATCCGTTAAATCTACAAAGCGATGTTCAAAATTATATACAGATAGATCGCCATCCGAAGCTCTTCTTTGATCTGTCCATTGCACAGTAGCGTTGAAAGAAGGACCTCTATACGAATATCTAGTAATGAAGGCATCATTCAACAACTGATTTGTTTCTCGGTTTGTTTTACCATCAAAAGGTCTTATTTCAGCAGCCTCCGCATCCCAGCAAATTTTAATTGGATCATCACCTTCGAAGATATAGGTGTAATCAGTATTGACTGTAATTGGAATAACAATGTTTTCATTGATTTCTTGCCCACATTCATTAATCATCGTGTTTCCATCATCTCCTTTTTTAGTCACAATGGAATAATTTCCTGGACCAATATCTTGTACTGTAGAGATAGCAAAACGATTGAATTGCCCAAAAACATTAGCATCAATAGCTCTGACTGTTATGTCATAAGAATTTTTGTCAATTGATTCTAGTGGGTTTCCATTTGGATCAACGCGGTACATTCTAAACCCTGGAGTTTCATCTTTAGCATGAAGACTGCTTTCAAACATGGGGTCTGATACATCAAAAACGAATTCGCTAGAAGCACAATCAAATTCCCAACGACTATCACTATTCAATACAGCATTTGGAGCGGTAAAAGAAGGCTGCACAGTGTTGCACCTTTTATCAATGTTAATTCTAATGTCTCTAAAAGTTTCATTAATTGTGCGTTCAGCAAGTTGTAATTCAATAATTCCGTTATTGAGCACTTCCTTATAGTATGGTCTTCGTTCCGTTACCTTAATTGTAAAAACACCAGTAAAACTGCTTACATTTTTACCCAAAACGCTTAAATCTGGGGTAAAAGACAATACGCCGGTATTTGAATCAAGTTTTAGTGCACTAAATACATTTATAAAATCAGGTGGCTTTACTGGAAAAGGAACAGAAGAGGAGAAGCCAGATGCATACTCTACTGGCCTGCCTGTATTTCCTGCGCCGTCTTTACGAGTAGCGGTTATACTAAAAACCAAGCGGTCTTTAACGAGCTCTGACCCGATTATAGTTTGATGCTTGCCTGCATTTGGATCATTGGTTGGATTGTTTATTCTTTTAATTAATAGAGTTTGATCGTTGTCAAGTACACGTAGTTTAAACTCTTGTGGAGTGCCATCGCAAAATGGAAAGATAGGGTGTGGATTGTTCCAAATAGCTGGAGTATTGTCTCCAGGAGCTGTCCAACTTGTAAATTTTGGATCTCCTGAGCCGTCTGTTTTTGATACCAAACAAAGGGTTGTAAACTTAGAGAGGGTAGCAAAGGTGCTTTTTCGTTCTACATTTTCTGTCCCTTGCGAAAAAAATTGAATTCCGTTTAAAGGGGCATTCGGCGGAAATAGAGGTTGCTCGGCATATTGAACTACCCAATCATCGCGTTGAGGCAAGAGAATTTTATTGCTTATGTAGTATTGATACTCGGTACAGGAAGGTTGTGGAGATGTGAGGCAAGGTGGTCCATCGTCTTGACCTCTTGCACCAAACCTAGTAACGGTAATTTGTATTGGAGGATTTTTATGCTTTTTGGTTGTTCCATAGCTAGTTCCATTGGTTTTTTCAGTTCTTAACAACAACGTTTTTGAGTTTGCAAATGGCGCATTGAAAAAACAATCTCGGTAGAATTTAAAAGTAAATGTGTAAGATCTTTGGCTCGCACATTGTAATTCGCCTTTTGCAGGATCATATTCGACCAATATTTCACCTGCAGCATACGATTCAGATTGAGCGTTTGAAGCAAGCCCTAAAAAAATGAGGCAAACTAATAAAACACTAGCGAAATAATTCAAATTCTTCATCTATCAAAAATTTTCTTCATTAATGAAGTATGGACAAACAGTAAAGTAACTGAATTTTCCAAACTCTCACAACAGTTCTATTCAATGTTCACTGACGAATAAAGTGACAAATGAGTTGCATTAAAAAAGGAAGAATATCGAAAACTATTGCTGTAAATTTGTTGCTCTAGTAAATTGGGATGGAAAACATACGGAACTTCTGCATTATTGCACACATTGATCATGGCAAAAGCACTTTGGCTGACAGGCTTTTAGAGCAAACACAATCGATCACTTCACGTCAACTTCAAGCACAAACCTTGGATGACATGGACTTGGAACGTGAACGTGGAATTACCATAAAAAGTCATGCAATTCAAATGAAATATAGCCTTCATGGAAAAGATTACGTTTTAAATCTTATTGATACTCCAGGGCATGTTGACTTTTCCTATGAAGTTTCTAGGTCAATTGCAGCTTGTGAGGGAGCATTACTTATAGTTGATGCCGCTCAAGGCATTCAAGCTCAGACCATATCTAATCTATATTTGGCCCTTGAACATGACCTAGAAATTATCCCTGTAATCAACAAAATTGACTTGCCTAGTGCAATGCCAGAAGAGACAAAGGATCAAATTATTGATTTAATAGGCTGCAAACGTGACGAGATCATTGCTGCAAGTGGTAAAACTGGGGCAGGAGTAGAGGCCATTTTGGAAGCAATTATTGATCGAGTTCCTGCTCCTAAAGGTGACCCCAATGGGGCATTGCAAGCATTAATTTTTGATTCAGTTTTTGATTCCTATAGAGGCATTCATGCGTATTACAAGGTGTTGAATGGTGAAATCAAAAAGGGAGACAGGGTAAAGTTTTTTAACACAGGCAAGGAGTATGATGCAGATGAGGTGGGCGTGCTTAAGCTCAATCTTGAAGCACGCAATTCTGTGAAAACAGGTGATGTTGGCTACATTGTGTCAGGTATAAAATCTGCCAAGGAGGTAAAAGTTGGAGACACTTTAACAACAGTGAAAAATCCATGTGAAGTTGCTATTCAAGGGTTTGAGAATGTAAAACCCATGGTGTTTGCTGGCATATACCCTGTAGACACTGATGAATATGAAGAATTGAGAGAGGCCATGGAGAAATTACAACTCAATGATGCATCTCTTACTTTTGAACCGGAATCATCTGCTGCCTTGGGTTTTGGGTTTAGATGTGGTTTTTTGGGCATGTTGCACATGGAAATTATCCAAGAACGTCTGGAACGTGAGTTTGACATGACTGTGATTACAACTGTGCCAAATGTTTCTTACAAAGCTTACCTTACCAAAACTCCCAATGAAGTCATCTTAATTAATAATCCTTCAGATCTTCCAGATTCAAGTTCATTGGATAGAGTAGAAGAGCCCTATATTAAAGCTCAGATTATTACTAAAGCTGAATTTGTTGGAGCTGTTATGAATTTATGTATTGAAAAAAGAGGAGAGCTTAAAAACCAAGTCTACTTGACAACCGATCGCGTTGAGTTAAGCTTTCAAATTCCTTTGGCAGAGATTGTTTTTGATTTTTATGATCGCTTGAAAACCATTTCAAAAGGATACGCATCTTTTGATTACCACCCTATAGGATATCAGGAGTCTAAACTTGTAAAAATGGATTTGTTGCTCAATGGTGATCAAGTTGATGCCTTATCTGCCTTAATCCACAAAGACAAAGCCTTTGACCTAGGTAAAAAAATCTGTTTAAAGCTAAAAGAACTGTTGCCAAGACAACAATTTGATATTGCTGTCCAAGCTGCAATAGGTGCTAAGATTATTTCAAGGGAAACAGTAAAAGCATTGAGGAAAGATGTTACTGCCAAATGCTATGGTGGTGACATTACCAGAAAGCGTAAATTACTAGAGAAGCAGAAAAAGGGAAAGAAAAGAATGCGTCAAATCGGCAATGTTGAAGTTCCACAAAATGCATTCTTGGCGGTCCTTAAATTGGATGATTAATTTACCATTATCATTTTTGGGAGTCTAGCTTCCAGCGCAACCAGATGCCAAAGTTTTGACTTTGGAATCGGCTAGTGTTGTCTGTTCTGAAAGAACCTAGGTCTGCCTCATAACTATATGATGCTCCTATAGCCATAGAATTGTTAAGTAAATATCCAATTTCGGCGGTGCTTAAATGCCCTATGAATATGGGGTTTATTTGAGAGGCGTTTTCTTGAAGTTGTTTATACTGCTTCACTTTTTGACTAAAGTAAGTGCCATTTTGTGTAAGCGCATAATTGACAATTACTCCAGAACGCACAGCGGTTGTTATCTTTCCTAAGCGTTTTTCAAGACCAACAGTAATTGGAAGTTGAAGTCTTTTGTAGGTATTTCTCACTCTTTCTTGTTCTATTAGCGTACTTGTATTTTCCTCTAAGCGTGCATTTATGTTTTGTCGAATCAAAATGACTGGCTTGCCGTTTTCATCATAACTATCATTAACGACAGTGTAGGTAGTGTCATAGAAAATTTGGGAGTTACTTTCTGTTGACTTGGTGGAATAATTTACATTTTCCGTAAACTCAGATATCCTTAATCCAATTCCAATTCTCAAAGCTTTGTAATTTTTTATTAATTCTAGGCCGAAAGAAGATTTGCCTACGGCTTTAATTATGCCATTTTGTGCCTCCGATGGAGGCGCATCAAAATTAATTGATCTAGATAGTTGAATCGAATTTTCAGCGATTAGGGCAATGTCAAAATTTTGCTTCTTTGTTCGGTTTTGCCATTCTCTGGGACTTAAATCAGTCGTTATAGGAGCCTTTAAATCAGCATAGTTAAATTCTGCATAGATCAGTTCGCGTTTGAGCAGGTCTATGGATGTGTATTCTGCGGCTGTTGCAAAATATTCGTTCTCTTCTAAGTTACTTAGATCTTTCTGATTTCCAATCGAATTTTCTTGGGGGGAAGCATCAAATTCATCCCGTCCTGGATTATATTTCTCTATTGGATGCGTTGTTCCTACATTCCCATTAGTGATATTCAAGTGGTTAATTTCTTCTATATCTGATCGAGGATGTTGTGCCAAACTTGATCTTTGAAGTATTGATTGAAGCATATTATTGCTTTGTAGTTCAAAGGTGGAGTTCGCATGTTCAACAATTGGATTGTTGCTCGTGAAGAAGAGCAAAGGAAATAGTACTATCAATAGCCCAATATTGCTCAATAGCCCATTAAAAAGAAGAAATTTTGAGTAATTCGTATCCAATATAAAGGCAACCCTAGTCCATAAATTGGGGTTGTATGGATACTTAACATTTAAGCCCTCCTTAAATAATTGATCTACATCATTCTCTCTGTCAAACCAATCCATAACACCCTTACATTGCTTGATTAAAGATCTCTAACTTGGCTTGAAGCTTCTTTCTCGCTTGGCTTAGATGCCACTTTGAGGTGTTTTCACTCATCTCAAGTAACTCGCCGATTTCTCTATGTTTAAAGCCATCAATAGCATAAAGATTAAAAACTTTGGCTGTGAGTATTGGCAATTCTCGAATCATTTTGAGTAAGTATTCGCATTCCAGTTCAGCCTCTTTTGTGTGTATCGAATATGGCACTTTGGAGATTTTTAAATCGTCTAGGTAGCTAACTTTCGACTGTTCCCTTTTTTGTTTTCTGTATTCATCAATGAGATGATTGACTGCAATGCGTTTCATCCAAGCGACGAAAGAATCTTTGTTATTAAACTGAGAAAGATTACTTAAGATTTTTAAAAAGATTGAGTTAAGGCTTGATCCTGCTGAATCATAATCATTTTTGTACCGGATACAAATGCTCATGAGGTATGAAAATACTTCTTTGTATAACTCGTTTTGGGCAGATCTTTTGCCTTGTAAACAAGCATCGAGTATTTCCTTTGTGATTTTCATTGCAGTAGCTCTCTAAATTACTGTTTTATAATTCTTTTTACAAAAAACTGTTTACTGTTCCATAAACGTATAAAATACATGCCTGGTTGTATGTTGCTTAATCCAATTGCCTTATTTGACTCATCTACAGTCCCTTTTTCTCTTATTTTCCCATTGATGTCGAGTATTTCGTAGTTCATTGAATTGATAAACACACTTGATTCAATTTGTATTGAATTTCGTGTTGGATTGGGGTAGATATTTAAAGACTCAGTTACATCACTTTCCTCTTCTAAACCAATAAATGAGCCGTCAAGTACTCTTAACAAAAAGCCTTTATTTTTCAGCAAATAGCCATTTGAATCTAGGCCCACTTCCTCGCAATATGATGAATTGCAGCCTAGTGCATCATCATTAATGTACAAACATATATTGTACTTGCCATAGTTTGCATACCTGTGCGAAGGTGTTCTTCCCATTGCTGTTTCACCGTCACCAAAGTTCCATAGATATTCATGGCTTTCACTTTTAGTAGAGGTATTGATCAAATACAAGGTGCCTCTTCTAGAAGTATCCAATGCAATCTGATATCTAGCTTCGCAAAGACGTTGAATATTGATTTCAATAGTATCTTGAAAAACATTTACACAATTCCCTCCTCTACCAAAAACTGTCTGTCTGACTACATAAATACCTTCCTCAGCATACACATGCTGAGGATTTTCAATACTGTCAATTTTCCCGTCTCCAAAATCATAAATTACTTTATCATAAAAAAGAGCAGTGTTTACAAAATTGACCGAATCCTCTATAGTAGTATAATTGAACCCTGCTTGGCATTTAGGTGGAACTATCACTGTTACTGTTTGGCAATTTGTCTTTAGACAAGTACTTCGTTCATTAAAAATCGTTTGGCATATTTGATAAGTTCCAGATCTAGTGAATATATGCAAAGGGTTGGCTTCTGTAGTTGAATTTCCATCACCAAAACTGTACTCTAATTGGCTGTAATTCTTTGCTTTATTTGAGATGAATAGACTGTCTTGACTAATGTTAAATTCAAAGTTAGCTTGACATATTTTAGGCAATACAATGCTTACGTCCTTACACTTTGTGCTTTCACAATTGTTGGCAGAATCTATAACTGTTTGGCAAATACTGTAGGTGCCATTAAGGTTATAGATATGTGTTGGATTTCGTTCTGATGTAGTAAACCCATCCCCAAAATCGTAGCGAACAATACTGTTATTTGTCGATAGATCGTTAAGTGATATGCTGTCTGCATAAACGGCTACACTAAAATTCGCCGCACAAATTGGTGTGATAAACACCTGAATACTGTCTGTGAAGTAACTTTCGCAATTTGTATTGCTATTTACAACCTTCTGTTGGAGAATGTAAACCCCACTGTTTAGATAAGTATGCCTTGGATTTTCGAGCGTTGAACTGTCTCCATCACCAAAGTAATAGGTGACAGAATCATAAAAACTTGCTTTATTCGTAAAGCTCACATTGGGTCCAGTTTGATTAAAATCAAAACCTGCAACACATTTTGGTGGAAGAGTTATGTTGATGGTTTTGCAAATTGTGTCTCTGCAATTATTCGCAGTGTTCTTAATGAATTGGCACAGCTGAAGAGGCCCATTATTCCTAAGTACAGCTTTAGGATTCGGAATAGAAAATGAATTGCCATTACTTAGTCTATATGCTATTGAAGTATAGCTTTTCGCCCTGTTTATAATTTCAACTGTGTCAAGATTTAAACGGTAATCGAAACCGGCTAAACAAGCTTTTGGCGCATTGATGGTGATGGTATCGCAAAAGGTTTTTGTGCAATTTGTAATTGAGCTATATACTGTCTGACAGACTGAATAAACTCCGTTATTTTTATATGTATAAATAGGGTTTTCTATAAAGGAACTGTCTCCATTGCCAAAGCTATATGAGATGCTTGTAAAGTTCTTTGCACTGTTTAATACATGAAGAGTGGAGTCATTTACAATTGCCTTAAAACCATTTTGACAAATTTTAGGTGCTAATATGCGCACTGTGTCAGCAAAGCTGCAAGATGTATTGGATATTGAATCGAATACACTCAATGTTACTGTAAAAAGTCCTGGAAATTTATATCTATGTTTTGGGGTGAGTAATGCATTTGTAGAAGAACCATCGCCAAAGTCCCAACGTATGAAATTTGAAGCAGAAGACGCAACAGTTCCTTCAAAATGTATGCTATCTCGCTTGATTTTATCATAAGAGAATGTTGATTCACAATAGTTTACGTATAAAGTGTCTGTAGAAACACAAGAAGCAATGCCTTGAACGAATGCCCTCAATTTTACAGGGTATTTACCTGATTTATTATAATTGTGTTTTGGATTTTGCATTGTGGAGAATGAGCTGTCACCAAAGTCCCACTTATAAGTATATCTAGCGATAGGGGTAGTTCTATCTGTAAATACCACGGAATTGGTTTTACTTATACTATAGTTAAATGCTGCATTACAATTGGAAGAGAAATTTGAGACAATAATAGAGTCGCATATTGTTGATGAGCAATGGATAGTGTCAGAAATGCTGAGGCATACTTGATAAACTCCAGAGTTTTGATAGGTGTGTATTGGTTCTTTTAGTTTGGAGGAATCTCCATCTCCAAACTTCCATGTATACATTGTACTACTTGAAGTGCCAATAGAAAGGTCATAAAATGAGGTTGTAAATCCTGAATTGGTTTGAGAGAAAAAAGCAGAACAATTTTGCGCACCCAAATTAAATGCGCCCAGGATAATTGCAGCAATAAATAACACTATTTTTAGTGGCATAAACTCTTGTTACTCAAAAGACGAACAAATGTCCATAGTCGTTGGGCTTCAATAAAATTAAGAAAAGCATTTCAACTGCTTTGCAAAGCCATTAGGCAGAGAGCTGACTGTTCACTTTTATCTTTTTTTCCAACAGTTTTAATGCGCTTGAGACAATACTTGCACTGTCGTAATTGCACTCTTCATACAATTGATCTTGGCTGCCGTGTTCAATAAACTTATCAGGTATCCCCAATCTTTTGATGTGTGAATTGTAGTTGTTATCAATCATGAATTCAGCTACTGCACTACCCATTCCACCTTGTATACATCCGTCTTCTATCGTGATAATTGCCTCAAACTTCGCAAAGACCTCATGCAATAGAACTTCATCGATGGGTTTTACAAAGCGTAAATCATAGAGGGCAGCTGAAACATTATGCTCTTTTGCTAGATTTTCAACAGCTTTCAAGGCGTAGTTTCCGATGTGCCCTATACTCAAAACAGCAATGTCACTGCCATTCACCACTTTCCTTCCTTTCCCAACTTTCACTGACTTTAAAGGGGTTTTCCAATTTGGCATAACTCCTTGTCCACGAGGGTATCGAATGACAAATGGGCCATAGTCTTTCTCTTGAGCAGTAAACATTAAGTTTCTTAACTCTTCTTCATTCATTGGAGCAGAAACAATCATGTTTGGGATTGAGCGCATATATGCAATGTCAAATGCTCCATGATGTGTTGGGCCATCAGCTCCTGCCATTCCAGCGCGATCAAGACAGAAAATAACGTGTAAATTTTGAAGCGCAACATCATGAACAACCTGATCAAATGCGCGCTGCATAAATGATGAATAAATGTTGCAAAAAGGAACCATGCCTGAAGTGGCTAAGCCGGCCGAAAACGTTACCGCATGCTGCTCTGCAATGCCAACATCAATGGCACGATCTGGCATTGCTTTCATCATTATATTTAATGAACTTCCGGAAGGCATAGCTGGGGTAATGCCCATGATTTTCTCATTTTTCTCTGCAAGTTCTACTATGGTGTGCCCAAAAACATCTTGGTATTTAGGTGGCTGAGGATCTTGAGGTGTCACTTTAATTATTTCACCCGTATCTTTATTAAAAAGGCCTGGCGCATGCCATTTAGTTTGATCTTTTTCGGCAAGATCATACCCTTTCCCTTTGGTGGTAAGTATATGTAATATTTTTGGACCTTGAATTTCTTTTAAATCTTTCATTACTTCAACAAGGTGGCTTACATCATGTCCATCAATTGGACCGAAGTACCTAAAATTCAATGATTCGAATAGATTGCTTTGTTTTAGTAAGGTAGACTTAATTCCATTCTCTACTTTTTGAACAATTGCTTGAGCATTTGGACCAAATTTTGATATTTTACCTAATAAGCTCCATACCTCATCTTTTACTTTATTGTAAGTTGGAGAAGTTGTGATGTCCGTGAGGTATTCTTTCAAGGCGCCAACATTTGGGTCAATGGACATACAATTGTCATTGAGTACTACCAACATGTTGGAATCTTCTACGCCTCCATGATTTAAGCCCTCAAATGCCAATCCAGCAGTCATTGCTCCGTCACCAATTACCGCAATGTGCTGCCGATTTACTTCTTGCAATCTTGCTCCAACCGCCATGCCTAAAGCAGCAGAGATGGATGTTGAACTGTGGCCCACACCAAAGGTGTCATAATCACTCTCAGATCTTTTCGGGAATCCACTGATTCCCTTGTATTTTCTGTTTGTATGAAAGATTTCTCTACGCCCAGTGAGTATTTTGTGTCCATAAGCCTGATGTCCTACATCCCACACAATTTGGTCGTCCGGAGTATTGAAAGCATAATGCAGTGCTACTGTTAGCTCTACCACTCCTAAACTAGCACCAAAATGACCTCCTTTAACTGAAACTACATCGATGATGTATTGCCGAAGCTCTTTCGCAATTTGAGGTAAATCTTTGGTGCTAAACTTTTCCCTTAAATCTTTAGGAAATTCAATTTGGGATAAAAATTCTCCTGCTTTAAAATCCATTTTTTCTGCTAATGAAAGCTAAACAAATATAATACAATTAAGTTCTGAGAGATCCATGCATATAGATAGAGCAGGAGTTGAGGCGGCCAATCACTTAGTAGGCACGTTTGTTCTTTCCTTCATAATAATACACAAAACTTCTATTTACAACTTTATTTCCCCCTTGAGTAGGATAGTTTCCAGTAAAATACCAATCTCCTTTGTGATTTGGGATTGCTGTATGCAATCCTTCAATGCTTTGATAAAGAATTTCTACTTCAGCATTAATGGTTTTTGGAGTCAGAAGAGAAGAAATTTTTTGTGAGATTTCTTCTGCCGAAAAGGGTTCATATATACGTTTTACATGGTTTACATTGCTTTTGGCTCCTTGACTAGAATCTGATTTACATAATTTATACACATCCTTAATAATCGATTCTTTGCCTTGTTCTTTTAACAGAGCAATCGCGGCTTGAAAAGCTATGAAATCTCCAAGTTTAGCCATGTCAATACCATAACAATCAGGATATCTTATTTGAGGTGCAGATGAGACTATAACGATTTTCTTGGGCCCAAGACGGTCAAGAATGCGCAAAATGCTTTGGCGTAAAGTAGTTCCTCGAACAATGGAATCATCAATCACTACCAAATTGTCTTTGCCTCTATTTACGGTACCGTAGGTAATATCATAAACATGGGTAACAAGGTCATCTCTTGCATCATCTTGTGTAATGAAGGTTCTCAGTTTAGCATCTTTGATTGCAATCTTCTCAATTTTTGGGCTTATGCTCAGAATCTTTTCAATTTCATTCTCAGTTGGATTGCCTCCTAAAGCAACTAACTTTTCTTTTTTGTAAAGATTTAGGTGTTCTTCAATTCCTTGCACCATGCCGTAAAAAGAGGTTTCAGCAGTATTCGGGATAAAAGAAAATACTGAGTTTTCAATGTCCTTGTTGATTGACTTCATGATTTGTGGGGTGACCGATTTGCCAAGGTTTTTCCGTTCTTGGTATATGTCTTTATCGCTCCCTCGTGAAAAGTAAATCCTCTCAAATGAACACGCTCTTTTTTCTAGCGGCTCTCTAATTTTCTTGATACTAACATTCGCGTCTTTTTTTACAATAATTGCATGACCTGGATCTAGTTCTTTAATGTCTTCCGCCTTTAAGTCGAAGGCTGTTTGAATTGCAGGGCGTTCAGAAGTGACAACAAGCACTTCATCATCTGAGTAATAAAAGGCTGGCCTTATTCCTGAAGGGTCTCTTAAAACGAAGGCATCTCCGTGTCCTACAATGCCAGCCATTGTATATCCGCCATCCCAGTCTACTGCAGCATTTCTTAAAATCCGATGGACCTTCATCTCTCTTGCGATCAATTCCGAGATTTCGTTTTTTGCATACCCCAAGGTTTTGAACTTTTTATACAGTTTTTGATTTTCCATGTCCAAAAAGTGGCCTATTTTTTCGAGCACCGTTACCGTATCTGATTGCTCTTTTGGGTGTTGACCTAAATTGACAAGGAGGTTGAAAAGTTCATCAACATTGGTCAGATTAAAATTTCCGGCTACCACAAGATTTCTTGTCATCCAATTGTTCTGTCGCAAAAAAGGATGACAATTTTCTATGCTGTTTCTTCCAAATGTCCCATATCTCAAGTGTCCAAGAAAAACCTCTCCTGTAAAACCTACATTTCTTTTTAGATAAGAAACGTCTTTTAGAAGGTTTGGGTCTTCTTTTTCAAGGGCATAAAACTTTTCATTGATTTTTCCGAAGATTTCTTTTATCGGTTGGTTGCCGTTCGAACGCAGTCTGCTAATGTACCGTTGGCCAGGTGCGACATCCAATTTAATGTTGGCAACCCCAGCTCCATCTTGTCCTCTGTTGTGCTGTTTCTCCATAAGGAGATAAAGCTTATCTAAACCATAAGTAGAGGAACCGTATTTTTCTAAATAATATTCAAGTGGTTTTTTTAATCTAATGAATGCGATGCCGCATTCATGTTTTATTTGGTCACTCATTTTTTAGTGGCGGAATAAGTACTATAAAATCAATATATTACAATGTTTGCTTAACCTCGACCTCTTGATATGCCTCAATGATATCGCCCACTTTAATGTCGTTAAACCCCTCAATATTTAGTCCACACTCGTATCCTTTAGCAACTTCCTTCACATCATCTTTGAAACGTTTTAGCGAACCAAGTTCACCTGTATAAACTACGATGCCATCTCTGATCAAGCGTACTTTATCATTTCGACTGACTTTGCCTTCTAATACCATACATCCTGCAATTGTTCCAACTTTCGAGATTTTGAAAGTTTCTCTAATTTCAATTGATGAGGTAATTTTCTCTTCGACTTTAGGCTTGAGCATTCCTTCCATTGCGGACTTAATTTCTTCAATTGCGTCGTAAATAATCGAATAAAGTCGAATGTCAATTTCCTCTTTCTCGGCTACTTTTCTTGCACTGACAGAAGGTCTAACTTGGAATCCGATTACGATGGCATCAGAGGCTGCCGCCAACATAATGTCTGACTCAGTGATTTGTCCTACAGATTTGTGGATTATATTCACTTGAATTTGCTCAGTTGAAAGTTTCAATAAGCTGTCAGATAATGCTTCAATTGATCCATCAACATCTCCTTTTACAATTACGTTTAACTCTTGGAAGTCGCCAATTGCAATTCGTCGTCCAATCTCGTCAAGTGTAATGTGTTTTTTCGTACGTGTTCCCTGCTCTCTTTGCAATTGCAGTCTCTTGGTAGCAATGTTTCGTGCTTCTCTTTCATCATCCATAACATTGAATGAATCTCCTGCATTTGGAGCCCCGCTAAGTCCTAAAACGGAGACAGGTATAGATGGGCCTGCTTCACTAACATCTTTTCCTCGTTCATTGTACATAGCTTTAATTCTTCCGCTGTGCGGTCCTGCAAGAATCACATCTCCAATTTGCATTGTCCCTGTCTGTACCAATAAAGTGGCGACATAACCTCTTCCTTTGTCAAGACTAGCCTCTATGACCGCTCCTTTAGCATTACGGTCTGGATTTGCTTTTAATTCTAAAAGTTCGGACTCTAGAAGGACTTTTTCTAAGAGTTCTTCAACTCCTTGTCCTGTTTTAGCTGAGACCTCTTGACTTTGAAATTTACCACCCCAATCTTCTACCAAAATATCCATTTGAGACAATTCTTCTCTTAATCTGTCAGCATTGGCATCTGGTCTATCTACCTTGTTGAAAGCAAAGATTATCGGCACACCTGCTGCTTGAGCATGATTGATGGCTTCTTTTGTTTGTGGCATTACATTGTCATCTGCTGCGATTACCACGATAACAACATCTGTCACTTGAGCACCTCTAGCACGCATAGCCGTAAATGCTTCGTGACCAGGAGTATCTAAAAAGGTAATGCGTTTGTTTTCTTTTAGTGCTACATTATAGGCCCCGATATGTTGTGTAATCCCTCCTGCTTCTCCTGCAATGACATTTGCACTTCTAATGTAATCCAAAAGCGAGGTTTTACCATGGTCAACATGTCCCATTACCGTTACGATAGGATATCGTTCCTGAAGGTCTTCTTCTTTGTCTTCTTCCTCTTGAACTTCCTCTTGAGATTCTGGTTTAATAAATTCTACATCAAATCCAAATTCTTCAGCAACAATGGTAAGTGTTTCGGCATCTAATCTTTGATTTATTGAGACAAACATTCCCAAGGTCATACATGCAGAGATGACTTCATTTACGTTGACATCCATCATTGCAGCCAATTCATTGGCTGTGACAAATTCCGTGACTTTTAGAATGCTTTTTTCTGCTTCAGCCTGTTCAGCTTCTAGCTGAGCTTGTTCACTTGCAGCCTCGCGCTTTTGTTTTCTATACTTAGCTCCTTTAGATTTCCCTCCACCTCCGGTAAGTCTTGCAAGAGTTTCTTTGATTTGTTCCTGAATTTCTTTATCAGTTAATTCAGGATCATTGGTTTTTCTGGCTCCACCAGCTTTTGCTTTTCTTCGTGGCTTTTCATCCGCAATTCTGCGTCTTTTCCGTTTAGGTTTTTGGGTCTCTTTATCTTGAGACGAGGATGCCACAGGTTTTTTCTCTTTTGGCAATTCAATTTTTCCTAACACTGTAACCCCTTCTAGTTTTGCTACATCGGTTTTGTGTTCCTTTGAAATGCTAGGTTTCGGCTTCTCTTCAATTTTCTCCTCTGGAACTTTTTCTTCTTTTACTTCTTCTGTTTTTGTTACTTCAGTTTTGGCTAACTCTTCTTTTTCCTCTTTCTTTTTCTTCTCGCTTTCTTGAGCTTTTGATTTGCGATCAGGTCTTGACTTGAGGTTCATTGAGTCCAAGTCTATTTTGCCAACAACTTTTAATCCATCATCACCTTTTTCTTCTTCTATTACAGCTTCTACAAATACTTCCTCTTTTACTTCTTTTATCTCTTCTTTCTCTGCTTCAATTTCTTTGTCTGCAGGAATATTTTTGATTAAGATGCTGTCATCCTCTTCCTTTGATTTACTCTTTTCTTGTGGATTCTCTATGGATACACTCTCTCTTTCAATAGAGGGCATACTCACGTTTTGAGATTCCTCCTTTACACTCTTATCATCTTGAAATTCAGCACTTAATACATTGTAGTGCTCTTCACTAATCTTGGTATTGGGCTTGGCTTCAATCTCAATGCCTTTAGAGGATAAGAATTCAACGATGGTGCTAATTCCTAAATTAAACTCTCTTGCTACCTTACTTAATCTTTTTATTGGCATATAATCCTTTCTCTTTGTGAATATAATCTGAATTATTCAAATTCCATGAGGAAAATTTTCTTTACTTCAGCAATGGTTTCTTCTTCTAAGTCGGTTCTTTTAACCAATTCAGCATCAGACAATTCTAGTACATTTTTTGCGGTATCACAACCAATTGATTTGAGTTCATCAATGATCCAATCATCGATTTCATCTGTAAACTCGTCCAATGCAACGTCATCTTCAACGTCATTTCCTGCATCTTCTCTGTAAACATCAATTTCAAAACCGGTCAATTTACCAGCGAGTTTAATGTTGTGTCCGCCTCTTCCAATGGCAAGAGAAACTTGGTCGGGTGCTAAATAAACCTCAGCCTTGTCATTCTCTTCATCTAGATTGATTGAGGAAACTTTGGCAGGACTCAGGGCTCTTGTGATGTAGAGCTTTAAGTTATTGGTGAAGTTGATGACATCAATGTTTTCATTTTTTAGTTCCCTTACGATTCCATGAATTCTTGATCCTTTCATACCTACACAGGCACCTACTGGGTCAATTCTATCATCGTAAGATTCAACAGCCACTTTTGCTCTTTCCCCAGGTTCTCTCACAATTTTCTTAATGGTAATCAAACCGTCAAAAATTTCAGGAACTTCCATTTCAAATAGGCGTGCTAAAAATTCAGGAGCAGTTCTTGAGAGTGTAATGATGGGTTTGTTATTTCTCATTTCCACTTTCTTGACCACAGCACGAATATTGTCTCCTTTTTTGAAATAGTCGTTAGGAATTTGCTCCATTTTAGGTAAAATCAGTTCATTCCCTTCATCGTCAATGATGAGCAATTCTCTTTTCCAAACTTGATAAACTTCTCCGTTAATAATCTCTCCAACACGATCTTCATATTTTTTGAAAATGTTGTCTTTTTCCAACTCCAATACTTTAGAGATCAAGTTCTGTCTAAGCGCAAGTACAGCACGTCTTCCAAAGTCTGATAGTTTTACCTCTTCAGAAGCTTCTTCGCCTACTTCGAAGTCAGGCTCTATTTTAATGGCTTCAGATAATGCAATTTGACTGTTTTCATCTTCAATCTCTCCATCTTCTACAATTTCACGGTTACGCCAAACTTCTAAATCTCCTTTATCGATGTTTAGGATAATGTCAAAGTTTTCATCTGAACCGTATCGCTTAATAATCATATTTCGAAAAACAGATTCCAAAATATTCATCATTGTAGGCCTGTCTATGTCTTTGAACTCTTTAAACTCAGTAAATGACTCTGTTAAATTGATTTTATCCATCTTGTTTAATTAAATACTATAATCACTTTGGTTTCTTTTACTTGCTCCATTGGAACATTTATGGTTTTTATCACTAGTTGTTTTTTCTTTTTGCCTTCAATTTTTTCTTTTGAGCTGATCTCTAATTCAACTTCTTCTTGAGTTGCTTTTAACAACTTCCCTTTTATTTTTTCTCCATTTTTAGTTTTCACTTCTACCATTCGACCAAGGTATCGTTGATATTGCCTTAGTATCTTAAATGGTTGATCCATTCCTGCTGAACTTACTGTAAGCTCAAAATCTTCTTCATCACGATCTAAATTTGATTCAATGTGCCTGCTAATGCTTACGCAATCCTCAATTTTAACGCCCCTATCACCATCAATCTCAACACGAATTTTATTCCCAGAACCCACATTCAGATCTACTAGAAAATATTCTGTTTTGGCGATGGCTTCGTTTAACAATGAACGTATGATCTTCGTTTGTATCATCCTTTCCTTTAGTTACAAAAAGAGGGGACTGTCGTCCCCTCTTTATTTACTTCCAACTATTTCGCTGCAAAAGTACGAATATTCCTTTGTTTTGTATTAATCTTCTGTTTTAACTTTTTCGCCTTTTTCAAAAATGATGATTTTTAACAGATCATCTTTCTTTTTCCCATAAAATTTGAATTTGCCATGTGGAATACCGTCGACATAAGACTTTTCACTTTCTAAGGTTCCAATTTCGTGCCAATTCATCACTTTGCCATCGAGCCGCCCACGCTTATATGTTGCACTCATCATCGGCATGCCATTTTCATAAAAACTTCTCCAATTGCCGTCTTTTTTGCCTGCATTATAATTGATTTCATCTCTAAGACCTCCGTTAGCGTACCAGCTTTTTCGAATCCCATTCAATTCTCCATTGATATAGGTTTCCTCCAATTCTATTTTACCTTGAGTTGACCAATACCTCCAACTACCGGTTTTTACACCTTCAAGAAACGAACCCTCATAGCGTTGTTTACCATCCGTAAACCAGCCTTTCCAATCACCGTTCTGTAGACCTTGAGAATAATTCCCTGCATCTTGCACTTTACCGTCAGAGTAATAGGTATGCCATTGACCTTCTTCTAGATTGTTTTTATAGGCTCCTTCAATGATTAAAGTTCCATTTTCATGCCAAATTTTCCATTGACCCTCTTTTAAATCGTTGGCATACGCTCCAAATTTCCATTTGTTACCATCCTTGTAGAAGAATTCCCAACTTCCCTCTCTTTTCCCATTTGAATAATTACCTGTAGATAAAACTTGCGTAGACGCTTTATAATAGTAGGTCCATGTTCCACTTTGTTTGTCATCACTGAAACCTCCAGACATGTCCATCTGTCCTGATGGATAATACCACGTCCATTCGCCTGACTTCATTCCAGATTTAAATCTTCCACTCTCTGCAATTTCTCCATTTTCAAAAAATAGGATGGATGAACCATCTTTTTCTCCTTCGATAAATGTTTCTTCACTTTTTAGCTGCCCTGAGTTGAAATAATAGCGCCACTGACCCGTCTTAAGTCCGTCTTTGTAACGTCCTTCTGATTTTTTATCTCCATTAGAAAAATAGGTAAGCCAATCACCATTTGGTTGATTATTATTATAGGTTTCTACAGAGATCAAATTACCCTCACTGTTCCAATTTTTCCACGTGCCTTCTCTCTTCCCTTCAACATATTTTCCTGATTCATTAGTTTTTCCATTACTATGATAGAGCTTCCATTCACCTGTTCCATTGAGGATAAGTTGCTTCCCTTTTTCATCGAAATAATTCTCAATCAATTGTTCATCATCCATGTAATTGATGAGAAGTTTTAATTGACCATTTACATGCCATTCTTTCCATTGTCCAATGCGACGATCATTTTTATAACCTCCTTCTCGTTTTTTCTTTTCATCTGGATAATTGAATGTCCATAAACTGTCTTTGTAACCCTTTTTATAGTATCCAGTTAGTTCGATTTTGCCGTTTGGATAATATGTCAGAAATAGCCCATCTCTTTTTGCATCGATGAATGATCCTTCTTCTTTGAGTGTGCCATTTTCAAAATAATGCTTGTAGGGGCCATGAAATTCACCAAATTTAAAATTTACCAGTTGAATTAATTGTCCAGTTTTGTCGTAGAATTTCCACTCTCCATCTTCGATTCCTCCTTGAATGAGATTGCCTTCTGCTTTAGGTTTTCCGTTTTGCCATTTGTAAGTTGTGAAACTTTGTGCATGTGCAATAGTGATGATAAAAATAAAAATGAGTAAAGAGGATAGGAGTCTTTTCATTGAGAATCTTTTCTAGAAACAAAGTTAAAAGTATGTGCAATTGCCGTGCCTCTTAGAGCAATTCATTTATGAACAATTACATTGGTGAAAGAGATATGAGTAAAGGAATAATATAGATTGACTTATATTTACCCAACTATGTCTTCCATCCCACTTGTTATTGCTCACCGCGGAGCCTCAGGGCTTGCACCTGAAAACACCTTAAGTGCATTTAAAAAAGCCCTTGAAATTGGGGTGGATAGAATAGAAATGGATTTGCGCATGACGATTGATGGCGAAGTTGTGGTGATTCATGACAAGACCATCTTAAGAACTACCAATGGAAGGGGAAGTGTTCGCAAACTCAGTTTAAAAAGAATAAAAAAATATTCTGCAGGTAAGTGGTTTCATCCGCAATTTGAGAATGAGCTGGTACCTACTCTGAAGGAAGTGTTGGAATTGGTAAATGGACAAACCACACTTTTATTGGAAATTAAAAATGGAAGTCCCTATCATCACGGTATAGAGAAAAGCATTGTGAATTTGGTGAATGAATATGATGCCAATGATTGGTGTATCGTTCAATCATTCAACGATAATGTCCTTGCTAACTTTAGAGGTCTACCTAATTTAAATAGCGATATACAGAAGCTTTTCAGTGCATTTATTCCTGTGGCACCTTTTTATGGTGGAAGCAAGTTTAGCTACAAACGCTTGCGCAGGTATCATTTTGCAGATGAGGTCAACATCAACTATAAATATGTTACTCCAAGAGTGGTAAAAAAAGTGCATCTCATGAACAAAAAGGTGAATGTTTGGACCGTTAACGAATCCTCAAATATGAATAAGTATATAAGGATGGGTGTTGATGGAATAATCACCGATTTCCCAAATCGATTGAAAGAATTACTTCCCAAACCTTCTTCCAAGAAATATCATGAAAGCACCCAAGCTGAATAAACCAAATTTGAAATTTTAGCTACCTTGCCGCTGAGTTGTCTCCTCTGAAGAGTAATTCAATTCTAGTCCACCTAAGGGGGCAAAAACACAAAAGATCAGACCAATAATTTTAAGTAATCTAGGGATCAGCACTGACTAATTATTTTTTAGATTAATTGCTGCCTCCTTAGCATGATACGTAATGATAATGTCCGCACCTGCTCTTTTCATTGATGTCAAAGACTCCATCATCATTTTCTCCCCATCGATCCAACCTTTTTCAGCGGCTGCCTTAAGCATGGCATATTCACCACTTACATTGTAAGTAGCAATAGGAACGTCTGTATTTCTTTTTAGGTCTTGAATAATGTCCAAATAAGCGAGTGCAGGTTTTACCATTAAGATATCAGCACCTTCATGCAGGTCAAGCATTGCCTCCTTTAATGCTTCCCTTTTGTTGGCTGGATCCATTTGGTAAGTTCGTCGGTCGCCAAATGAAGGAGCAGAGTCAGCCGCATCTCTAAAAGGCCCATAATATGCTGAGGCATATTTCACAGCATAGGACATAATGGGTATTTCAATGAAACCCTCAAGGTCAAGTGCATCTCTCATTGTTCCAACCATTCCATCCATCATGCCAGATGGGGCTAGCATGTCTGCACCTGCCTTTGCCATGGATACACTTTGTCGTTCAAGATTCATCAATGTCTTATCGTTGTCAACATCATTGTTTTCTATGACACCGCAATGCCCATGATCTGTGTATTCACAAAAGCATACATCTGCAATCGTATAAATACTTGGATATTTTGACTTGATGTGCTGAATGCTCATTTGAACGATGCCTTCTTCGTTCCATGATTCGCTTCCAATGGCATCTTTACTCTCAGGAATTCCGAAAAGCATAACAGCCTGAATCCCAATTTCACTCAAGGCATTCAGTTCTTCTTCTATCCTATCAAGAGAATAGCGAAATACTCCCGGCATAGAGGGAACTTCTTTTTTAATGTTTATCCCTTCTTCAATAAAAAGGGGATAAACAAAGTCATTCACCGATAATTGGGTTTCGCTAATGAGCCTTCTAATGGAGCTTTTTTTTCTAAGTCTTCTTGGTCTGTTCATCTCTTAAGTTGTTTATTATTGCTTCAACAATGCCATCTTCAGTATGTGGGTTTGCTTCAAAATCTACATCAATGTTTAATTCTTTTGCTACATAGGTCGTGCTTGGGCCAATTGTGATGACCATCTTGTCTTTTAGGAACTCATCAAATGGCCCAAGCTGACGAACAAAAGAATGTATGGCAGAGCCACTACAAAAAGTGATGTATTTTAATTCGGATTCATACAATTTCGACAAAGTAGCTTCATCTACTTTATTTTCTTGGTTGTTGTAGATTTTTATAGCTGTTACTCTTGCACCTCTTTTCTCTAAAGTATTGATGTAATCCCTGTTTGAAAGGTTGGATGTTGGAATAAGGATGTTTTTTCCTTTGATGTCGTGGATATTTTCTGCCAAGACTTTTGCAGTAAACTTGATGGGTACAAAATTGGTTCTATATCCAAGTTCTTCCAATTTCATTTTGGTTTTTTCTCCAACAGTGGCAAATTTAAGATTGGGAAAAAAATATAGTTTGATGTTCTCTTTCTCTATTATTTCGAAGAAAAAAGCAACACTCTTGGGGCTTGTAAATATGACCCAATCAAATTTTTCCATCTGATTTAATTGCTCCTTAATGGGTTGTAAGTCCTCTGTCAAGCTGAGTTTAATTAAGGGGGCAAGCAAGGAAGGAATGCCTTTTGTTTCCAACTTACGCTTTAGCATAGAAGCTTCTCTTTCAGGTCGAGTTATAAGAACTATGTCAGAGGTAGTTTGCATTGATGTTTAAAGATTTTTTGAAGCCCTACTTTGGTCAAGTACCTTTTGGCTCAATGTTCTTGCTAATTGAGCAGCCAGTTGGTTGGCAATTTTTTTATGACCTTCAATTCCATCTGTTTGAGTTATTTCACCATTAGCAGATGCGTATAAACCACGGATTTTTATTGACTCCCCATCAATTTGAGCGTAGGCAGCAATAGGGCTATTACACCCTCCGCCCAACTCTTTTAGAAATGTGCGTTCTGCAGAAGTGGCCAATGCAGTATCCTTATCATTGAATGCCTCTAGCAAGGCAAGATTCTCAGTATCGGCATTTCGAATTTCAATTGCCAAAGCCCCTTGACTTACAGCAGGTAACATCTCTTTTGTGCTGAGGATTTCATCTGCAGATTCAATCATTCCTAAACGTTTTAAACCAGCTGCTGCAAGCACAATGGCATCAAATTTTCCAGATTTCATTTGCTTAATGCGGCCGTCTACATTTCCTTGAATAAATTTCACTTTAAGATCCGGACGGAGCGCCTTGATTTGAATTTCACGCCGCAGGCTGCCAGTTCCGATTACCGCACCTTCTTTTAATTCCTTTAATTTTTCTCCCTTACTACTGATGATTACATCTCTTATATCTTCTCTCGGTGATACAGCAGCAATTATAGTGTGTTGACTTTGTTCCGTTGGTAGGTCCTTATAACTATGGATGGCCATATCAATATCTCCTTCAAAAAGAGCGACTTGAATGGCAGATGTGAATGCTCCAGTAACCTGTATGTTTCCATCATCTCCATGTGTGCGAATCACTTTTGTTAAGTATTCATTGTTTGGCTCAATTTTCCTCAATTGTTCGATTACTTGATGCGTTTGCGTAAGTGCAAGCTTACTGCCTCGTGTGCCTATAATAATTCTTCTTTTAGGGACAAACAACTCTACATCATCAAGCTTAAATACTTTCTTTACTGTATTGATTGGATTGTCTTGATGGTGTAAGTTTTGAGCAAATTTTTGTACTTCTTCTAAGGGGGTTTTTGAAAGCTTTCTAATGAGTCGATGCGCAAAACGTTCAATCAATTTTTTTTGTTCAGGACTTATTTCTCCTAGCTTTGGAAGTAGCCATTTTAGTTCATCTTCTTTAGTTAGAAGCAGTTTGTTCCAATATGCTTCAATAACTGGAGATGTTTTTCTTTGGTATAACCATTGAATGTATTTGTCTACTTCCTCTTCTACAATTTTCTTCACCTCTGGGATTTCATCGTACCTTTTCAGTAAGCCTTCGTAGGTCATTCTTTTGATATCATCTAAATCATAGAGGAAAAGGTTGTTCACTTCTTTTAGCCCAGGATTAAAGTTTCTAGGGAGACCAAAATCGATGAGTAGTTTAGTTTTGTTAGCATTCATTCCGAACTGGGCTCGAGTGCATTTGCTGTCTTCAAGGTTTTTTTCGCTCAATAGATTTACTTCTCCTTGTGTACCCCCAATGACAATGTCAACCTTTCCAATTAAATGATGCAGTGCAGATACGTGTTCCGCCTTGCCGCCCCATTCAGTTGCCATTTTTTTGGCCCTTTCTAAATTGTGGCTTGCAACAAGCAAGGATTTCACTGTGGATCGATCCAAAATAGTGTTTACAAGATTTGCCATGTTACCAGTGCCAACAAGCAGTATGGTGGAGTCTTGTAAGTTGATGTCATGCTTTTTGATCAATTCAAAACCAACCGTTGCAAGAGAAGCTGAATGTTTTCCGATGTCGGTCTCTAAACGAACTCTCTTGCCAAGATGAATGGCCTCTCTGATTAGTTCGTCAAGTACCGGACCTATTGTTTTTTCATTGCGAGAAAGCTCAAATGAATCTCTGATTTGCCCCACTATTTGGTGTTCGCCAATGGCTTGGGACTCCAATCCTGCAGCTGTAGAGAATAGGTTTTGTACTGCAATTTTTGAGTCTGGGAAGACGTTTAAGTATTGACCAAAGTCCCCAAAACGCTCAATGAATTGCTGGAGCTTCTGATAATTATCACCGTATGCATAAAATGAAAGTCTGTTGCAAGTTGAAAGAATAAAAACTTCTTGATAGTGTTTTTTTAATTCTTTGATTGCCTCAGAAATTTGAGGTTTATTGAGTGCGAGTTGTTCTCGAATGTCAATTGGTGTGTTCTTGTGACTTATTTCAACGCCAATAACTCTTTGCATTTGAATAACGAGGCTTTTAATGAGGTACAAAAGTAATGAATATGGCTTCTGCAGTTAGAGGGAGATGGTTGAATTGGCACTTAAAATTCAACTTTGGCTTAACATAGAATTAATATCGAAAATAACAATGCCAAACTTTAAATTGTTGAAAAAAACAGCTGTAGAAATCTTAAACATCAGTCAATACAAGAAGTCAAAATAATATCCTGATTTGTTAATAAAATAAAAGGGGACATTATTGAGGAATGTAGCTTGCATGACTACCTTGGTCAATGTTAAAATAGTATTAAACTCCCTTGTCGAGACGATAAGACAACTGTTTAAAAATGAAAGAAACAACGACTGAAGTAAGAAGCGAAAAGAAAGTAGAAAAACAAAGCAATGCTGTAAATACTGCAGAAAAACGAGAAATTTATTCTTACGAGGAAGTTGTACAACATGCTACTGATTATTTTAAAGGAGATGACTTAGCAGCCAATGTATGGGTAAATAAATATGCATTGAAAGATTCAGCTGGGAACATATATGAAAGAACTCCAGATGACATGCACAAGAGACTTGCTGCGGAGATAGCAAGAGTAGAAAAAAGATATACGAACGCACTCAACGAGGAAGAGGTGTATGACCTATTAAAAGATTTTAAATACATCGTACCACAAGGAGGACCAATGACTGGTATTGGTAACCATTATCAGATTGCCTCACTCTCCAATTGCTTTGTCATCGGGAACAAAGGAGTTGCTGATTCATATGGCGGAGTAATGAAAGTAGATGAGGAGCAAGTTCAGCTCATGAAGCGACGAGGAGGAGTAGGGCATGATTTATCACACATTCGTCCAAAGGGAAGTCCCGTAATGAACAGCGCACTCACTTCAACTGGCATTGTGCCTTTTATGGAGCGTTATTCGAATTCTACTAGAGAAGTTGCACAAGATGGAAGAAGAGGAGCATTGATGTTGAGTGTATCAATTAAGCACCCTGATGCGGAAGGCTTCATCGACGCTAAAATGGATGGAACTAAGGTCACTGGAGCCAACGTTTCCGTAAAAGTGACAGATGATTTTATGGAATCAGTTGTCAATGACACTTCATTTAGACAGCAATATCCTATAGATAGTAATGAGCCAAAATTCGAAAAAGAGACGAATGCCAAGCAATTATGGGGAAAGATTGTCCACAATGCATGGAAATCAGCAGAGCCAGGTGTTTTGTTCTGGGATACTGTTGTCAATGAATCTATTCCTGATTGCTATGCAGATTTAGGCTTTAAAACTGTTTCAACCAATCCTTGTGGTGAGATACCACTTTGTCCATATGACTCTTGTAGATTGCTTGCAATTAATCTTTTCAGTTATGTTGACCAACCATTCACAGAAGGGGCGACTTTCAATATGCAAAAATTTAAGAAGCATGTGAATTATGCACAGCGAATTATGGACGATATCGTTGATCTCGAGATGGAAAAGATAGACGCCATCATCAAAAAAATAGAGGACGACCCAGAAGCGTTAGAGGTCAAAAGAACAGAGTTGACACTTTGGAAAAAGATCAAGCAGAAATGCATGGAGGGAAGAAGAACCGGGGTTGGCATAACAGCAGAAGGAGATATGTTAGCTGCTTTGGGTATGAGATATGGAACAGATGAGGCACTTGATTTCTCAGTTAAAGTCCACAAGAACCTTGCAGTTGAGGCTTACCGATCTTCAGTTAATATGGCAAAAGACAGAGGATCTTTCCCTATTTATGATTCTATGAGAGAGGAAAAAAATCCAATGATTAACAGAATCAAAGAATCAGATCCAGCCCTTTATGAGGATATGGTTAAATACGGAAGAAGGAACATTGCACTCTTGACCATTGCTCCAACTGGTACAACAAGTATTATGACACAGACAACTTCAGGGATAGAGCCTGTGTTTATGGTATCCTACAAACGAAGAAGAAAAGTAAATCCAAACGATAAAAGCGTTAAAGTAGATTTTGTAGATGAAGTAGGAGATGCTTGGGAAGAGTATCATGTCTTCCACCACAATTTTAAAACTTGGTTAGAGGTAAATGGTCATGATTTAAACAGAGTTGCAACCTACTCTGAAGAAGAACTGAATGGACTCATTGAGCAATCGCCCTATAATAAAGCCACCGCAAATGATGTGGACTGGGTCAACAAGGTGAAAATGCAAGGTGCAATCCAGAAATGGGTCGATCATTCCATCAGTGTTACAGTAAATGTGCCTGAGGATATCTCGGAAGAGATGATTGGTAAAATATATGTGACAGGATGGGAGAGTGGCTGCAAAGGCATTACGGTTTACAGAGATGGAAGCCGTTCAGGAGTGCTCATTAGCAATGATGAGAAAAAAGAAGGGCAAGAGGGCACTGCATTTATAGAGACTCAAGCTCCAAAACGACCAAAAGTACTTGAAGCGGATATCGTTAAATTCAACAACAACCACGAAAAATGGATTGCAGTCGTAGGAACTATTGATGGACGACCATATGAGATATTTACAGGTCGTGCAGAAGATTCGTTTTCCATTTTGGGTCACGTAGATCGTGGTTGGGTAATGCGTAACAAAACTGAGGATGGACGTGCACGATATGACTTCCAATATGAAGACAAAGAGGGATACAAAACAACAATAGAAGGGCTATCAAGAACGTTTAATCAAGAATACTGGAATTATGCAAAACTAATTTCAGGTGTATTGCGTCATGGAATGCCTATAGCATTTGTGGTCGAGATGGTTTCCAACTTACATTTGAGCGACGAAAGTTTAAACACATGGAAAAATGGAGTACAAAGAGCACTAAAAAAATACATACCTGACGGCACTAAAATAGAAGGACAAGAATGTCCTGACTGCAGTTCTGGAGAAGGACTAATGTTTAAAGAAGGTTGCTTGACCTGTTCTGATTGCGGATACAGTAAGTGTGGATAGATTAATTTAGTTTGAGTTTGCGTGCACCTCGAATTGAATCTCAATTCGAGGTGTTTTTTTATAATGAAGAACATAAAAAACATATTCTATTTATTTTGTCTAATTGGCTTGGTGTCTTCATGCGCCTCGAATCGCCCAAGACCATATAAAAAGAAACGCACAAAAAAGAATTGTGATTGCCCCTCTTGGAGCTCAACCTTTTTTGATGATTCATCAAAAGGGTCAATGGCAATGAACCCTAATAAACGTATTTTTGTTATTTAGACTTAATCTAAATAATGGCCTATTCAACTTTAGATCAAATAAAAAAAGGAGAAGTTGTTCGAATTGAGCAAATTCAAAGTGAAGACCTTGCAACCCAACTACAGCACCTTGGCTGTGTTCCCGGGGTAAGCATTAAGCTAGAAAGAAAGGCACCTTTAGGAGATCCTTTGATATTTAGATTAGACCAAAGCTTTATAAGCGTTCGACTGAATGATGCAAAAAACATTCAAGTGCAGCTAAATCCCAAAGCGGCAAAATGAGCACAGCGGAAAAGGAAAATTTAAGAATTGTACTTGTGGGCAATCCCAATTCGGGGAAAACCAGTCTATTCAATAATTTAACAGGATTGAGGCAACAGGTTGGAAATTTTCCAGGTGTTACTGTAGAGAAGAAACGAGGAAATTTTATCTTAAATGAGAAAGATGAGGTTGAAATTATCGATTTGCCTGGATTGTATAGCTTAAGTCCAAAATCCGAAGATGAGGAAGTATCTGTAAACTTTCTTGAGAGCATAAAGAATAAATGTCAAAATAATTTAATTATTCTAGTGGCTGATACAATGTCTTTGAAAAGAAACATTTTGTTGGCAAAGCAAATTACAGCCTTAGGCAAGCCAATGATCATGGTATTAAACATGATGGATTTGGCACAGAAAAACCAAATGAAAGTAGATGTAGATGGATTGAGTATAGCCTTAGGAATGCCGATAGTGGCCATGAATGCTAGAATAGGTAAGGGCAATGATCAGCTGAAAATAGAAATCGCACATTTCTTGGATAATGGAGCTAGGGAGTTTACAGATGAAAAAAAGCAAAAGGTTGTCAATCTCGAAGATGCGAATGTACTGTACGATCGCTTTGTACAAGAAAATATACAAGGAAAAGCTACCGAGAGAACATCAAAATTAGATCATGTTCTTACTCACCCTGTCTATGGTGTTCTTGTTTTTCTATTCATTCTTTTTTTAATCTTTCAGGCAATTTTCTCATGGTCTACCATTCCGATGGATTGGATTGAAAATGGATTTATGGTATTTGGGAATTGGATTTCTACAATTCTTCCAAAAGGAGTATTGAATGATCTATTAGTTGATGGTGTGATTGCCGGCCTGGGAGGAATTATCATATTTATTCCCCAAATCGCACTGCTTTTCTTCTTTATTGGTTTAATGGAGGATACAGGATATCTTTCTAGGGTTAGTTTCATGATGGATAAACTCTTGAGAGGGTTTGGGTTAAATGGACGATCAATTATACCCATGATGGGTGGAGCTGCTTGCGCAGTGCCAGCCATTATGAGTGCTCGAATTATTGGAAATCGAAAAGAAAGGCTACTTACGATTTTTGTTACTCCACTAATTAGCTGCTCTGCGAGAATACCTGTTTATACATTACTGATTGCACTTATAATTCCAGCAGAGAAACAATTCATGAGCTTAAACTTGCAGGGTATTGTAATGATGTCACTTTATCTTTTGGGCTTTACTGTTGCGCTTCTTACCGCCTTTGTCATGAAATACATTATTAAATCAAAGCAGACCTCTCACTTTACAATGGAGATGCCGCTTTACAGGACACCTAGGTGGTCCAACATTGGAATCACAGTAGTTAATAAGCTAAAAACATTTCTTTTTGAAGCAGGAAAAATTATTATCGCAGTATCCATTGTTTTGTGGGTATTGTCTTCTTATGGTCCAGGCGATAAAATGAATGAGATTGAAAAGAAATATTCCGAGACTGAAATCCTCAATGGAAGAGAATTAATGGCCAATGAGAAATTGGAGGCCTCTTATGCCGGACATTTGGGAAAAATAATAGAACCTGTTATTGAGCCGCTTGGTTTTGATTGGAAGATAGGCATAGCGGTAATCACCTCTTTTGCCGCACGAGAAGTATTTGTGGGTACAATGGCTACCTTGTATAGTATTGGTGATGAAGATAATACAGTTGGAATTTTGGACAAGATGAGAAAGGCCAAAGATCCTAGCACAGGAGAAAAGATATATACTAAAGCAACAGGCTTTTCATTGCTTATCTTTTATGCATTTGCCTTACAGTGTATGGCCACCGTAGCCATTGTTGTGAAGGAAACAGGAGGATGGAAGTGGCCAATTATTCAACTACTTTACATGAGCAGCTTAGCTTATCTATCAAGTTTATTGGTTTATCAATTGTTTCAATAGTGTCGTCTAAAATTTTAAAATACATTCCTAACGAAGCGTTAGAGATATTAACACAATGGTTTTGGCTACATAAGTTTCACTTAAAAATTAGCAAACCAAGGAGAACCAAATTAGGTGATTTTAGACCATCTAACAACCAACAACCACATCGCATTTCCATCAATGGTGATTTAAACAAATACCATTTCTTGATAACATTTACGCATGAAGTAGCTCATTTGATAACATGGAATAGATTTGGAAAAAAGGCTTTACCGCATGGAAAAGAATGGAAGGAAAACTACATTATACTTTTAGAGGAAATACTCCAACAAGTTGAATTTCCTGTAGAGATAAAGGAGGCATTGGTAAAACACATGGCCAAGCCAAAAGCAACTTCTTGTACTGACACTTATTTACTCAATAGCCTTAGGCTTTATGATGAAATTCAGAACAAGCTAATCTTGTGTGAAATAAAAGAAGGAGATTGTTTTTTATTACAGGGGAAAAGAAAATTTAAGAAAGGAAAATTAAGACGCACTCGTTACCTATGTACAGAACTTACCAGTGGTAAGCCTTATTTAATACACCAAGCTGCTGAAGTTGTAAAATGTTCTTAACCCACATTTGATTATCATTATTTTTACAATACAAACGAAGTTAAATGAATCAGAAAGAAAACAACTATTGTGTGATCATGGCTGGTGGAATTGGCAGTCGATTTTGGCCGATGAGTAGAACCCTCTATCCTAAACAATTCATTGACATTCTTGGAACAGGTCAAACTTTGATTCAACAAACATTTAATAGACTTAATCACTTAGTGCCAAAAGAGAATATTATCATCGTAACCAATGATCTATATAAGAACTTGGTACTTGAACAATTGGAGGTAAAAGAGGATCAAGTTCTATGCGAGCCCAATCGAAGAAATACAGCGCCCTGCATTGCTTACGCCAATTATAAAATTTCCAAACGCAACAAGAATGCAAACATTATTGTGGCTCCTGCAGACCATTTAATTCTTAAGGAAGATCGGTTCATAGAGGCAATGAAAAAAGCCTTAGAATTTACTTCCGCAAACGATGCTTTATTGACTTTAGGAATAAAGCCAAGTAGGCCTGATACCGGATATGGTTATATTCAATTCGAGGATGTTGGAGATGAGGAGATTAAAAAGGTGAAAACATTTACAGAAAAACCGGATTTAGAACTCGCCCAGCAGTTCTTAAACAGTGGTGATTTCAGTTGGAATTCTGGGATGTTTATTTGGAGTTTGAATGCAATAAATAAGGCCTTTCAAATGCATTTACCAGAAATAAACTCATTGTTTTTGGAGCAAGAGCAGAAATTTGATACTGATGATGAGAACAATGCCATCGAAGCCATTTACGCAGTAAGTAAAAGTGTTAGCATTGATTATGGAATAATGGAACGCGCAGAGAATGTTTATGTGCTCAGCGCAGATATTGGTTGGTCAGATCTAGGAACTTGGGGGTCTATCTATACACATTTGGAGCACGATCAAAATGACAATGCAGTGATTGGAGAGAATGTGATGATGTATGATTCTAAAGATTGCATTGTGAGTGTGCCTAAAGACAAATTGGTCGTACTTCAAGGCCTTGAAAATTACATTGTAGTTGAGGCAAACAATACATTGCTAATTTGCAAAAAGGAGGAGGAGCAAAGCATCAAACAGTTTGTAACAGATATCAAATTAGAGAAAGGAGACCGATTCATTTAGTCAATAGTCAATTTGAAAATCTTGCCATCGGAATTAGCACCTATGGCCATAGATTGATCTTTAAAAAATCGAAGAGTATTTAGAGCCTGGCTGGATTTAACAATCCAATGCTGTCCACCATCAAGGGACAAGTCAATTCCATTACTTCCAGCACTCAGCCATACATCTTTGGATGCACAATAATCTATAACTGACCGATAACCAAATATACTTTCTTGAGATGAATGCCATGTGGAATCGCCAAGTTTTAAAATGGTTGGGTGATAAAAGTGGTCTTTTTCTAGAAAGCTTCCGCCAACTCCAATCAATTGATTATTCCCATAAGCTAAAGAATAGATGCCAAAATAATCAAGCGTGTCTTTCAAGGAAGTGTTCATAGCTGTCCATAGCTGTCCATTATTCGAAAAAAACACTCTGCTTTTTTCTCCTCCTAGTCCAATGTAATAGTTGCCTAATTTGTCAATTGCTATACAGCTACCACTTGCAGCATATCCGTTTTCGTTGGGCATTGGCAGTGGCAAATTTGCCTTTGGAACTCTCTTCCAACTTTGACCGGAATCATTCGTCAGCAAGATGAGGTGACTGCTATCTAACTGATCTCCAAAAATGATTCCCTCTGATTCGTTCCTAAATACTATACTATTCATGAACGCATTGGAGTCTAGATTTTCATGAACTAGTTGCCAGTTTTCGCCGCCATCATTAGTGGCATAAACCCTTGATGGGAAACCAGCACTTGCAATAAATGCTCGACGCTCATTAAATGCCCAAACAGATCTTAAATCAAGGGAGTCTTTGTCTGGCGAAGGTAAAACCTTCCAATTCTGACCTTTATCCAAAGATTTCAGTATGGTGCCATTAGCTCCACTCAACCATATCGTGCGGTTATTTGTGATGGATATACCACGAAGACTTTCTTGAGTTGGACTGTTTAGTTCATCTATAATCAGAGAAGGAATTTCTTCATTGACTTCGGACTCTTTTTTACTTTTCTGCTGACATGAAAATGTGAGAGAAACTAATACTATTAACAATGCAAACTGTAGTCTCTGATTTAGCATGCTTACGATTGTATGTTTCCAATCATCTTAGAAGGGTCCACCCATTTGACAAATTCTTCTTCAGTTAAGTACCCAAGATTAATGGCTTCTTCCTTCAAAGTTGTTCCATTCTGATGAGCCGTTTTTGCAATTTTAGAAGCTTTATCATATCCAATGTGAGTATTGAGTGCTGTGACCAGCATCAAAGAATTATTCAAATTTTCTTTAATATTTTGATGATTTGGCTCTATTCCCACTGCGCAATTGTCGTTAAATGATACACAGGCATCGCCAATCAATCGTGCAGATTCGATTAAGTTTTTAGCCATCATGGGCTTGAATACATTCAATTCAAAATGACCGTTCATTCCACCAGCTGCGATTGCCATATCATTTCCAATAATTTGAGCACATACCATGGTAAGTGCCTCTGCTTGTGTAGGGTTTACTTTACCGGGCATGATAGAAGAACCAGGCTCGTTGGCAGGAATATTGAGTTCACCTATTCCACAGCGTGGACCCGAAGCCAACAATCGTATATCATTGCCTATTTTCATTAGACTAACCGCCAATTGCTTTAAGGCACCATGCGTTTCGACAATTGCATCATGTGCAGCCAGAGCCTCAAATTTATTATCAGCCGAGCGAAAAGGAAGTCCAGTAAATTCGGCGATTTTTTCTGCTACCAATTCTGAGTAGCCATCTGGGGTATTGATGCCTGTACCCACTGCTGTACCGCCTAGCGCCAATTCTGATAAATGATCCAATGTATTTTTAAGTGCTTTTAAACCATGTTTTAGTTGAGAGGAATAACCTGAAAATTCTTGTCCAACCGTCAAAGGAGTGGCATCCATCAAATGCGTTCTGCCAATTTTAACGACACCCATATATTCTTTTGATTTTGCCTCTAAAGTGGTAAGTAATTTTTCAACTCCAGGAATGGTGCATTCCATTATTTGTTTATAACAGGCAATGTGCATTCCTGTTGGGAAGGTGTCGTTTGAGGATTGGGATTTATTGACATCATCATTTGGGTGGACGAAACGCTCACCTACTCCTAATTTATTTCCATCCAACACATGAGCTCTATTGGCGATTACTTCATTGGCATTCATGTTGGACTGTGTACCTGAACCAGTTTGCCATACCACCAATGGAAATTGATCATTTAAATTTCCGTCTAAAATTTCATCGCATACAGCTGAAATCAAATCTCTTCTTTTTTCGTCTAAAATTCCAAGTTCATGATTTGTGTATGCTGCTGCTTTCTTTAAGTAAGCAAAACCATAAACAATTTCTAGAGGCATTTGCTGTTTTTCATCACCGATTTTAAAATTATTTCTAGATCTTTCTGTTTGAGCACCCCAGTATTTTTCTGCTGGAACCTTAACTTCTCCTAATGTGTCTTTTTCTATTCTATATTCCATAAATGAAGCTTATATTTTTGAGTTGTATCCGTCGAATTTTGTGTAAAATTGCATAGAATTTTAATTCAACAAGATGTTTACAGGTGGTTTTTTATTGTTTCTAGCAATTTTTTCTCTGGCTTTTTGGGTGTTGATCTTCTTATCAGCCTTTGCTTTACCTTATTCCATTACATTGTATGTCATGGAAAAATTAAAAAGAAAGAAAAACAATTCCTCAGAATCTTAGAGTAATTCCAATAATTTTTCTGCAGGTCTAGCAACAACTGCCTTCTTTTCACCTATCACTATCGGTCGTTCCATCAATTTTGGATGTTCTATCATCGCTGCTACCCATTCAGTCTCTCTCAACGATTTACCTTTGTACTTTTCTTTAAAGATGGCCTCATTTTTTCTGATCAAATCTTCAGCATTATACCCTAATAATTGAATAGTTTTACTTAATTCATTAGATGTTAAAGGATTCTCTATATAGTTGATGATTTTGATATTTGCTTTTTGCTTCTCTAATAGAGCAAGAGCTTCACGACTTTTTCCGCAACGTGGATTGTGGTATATTTTCATTTCGTTTATTTAAGGTTTAAACCATTTTGCATATTCAACATAATTGTTCGCGATTCGCTTTATTTCACCATCGGAAAGACTGGTGTCCAATTTTTTTAATTTTTTGGCAGGCATTCCTGCATAAATGTAACCGCTTTCTAGACGAGTATTTTGCGTAACGACCGCACCTGCCGCAACAATGCAGTTTGATTCTATTACTGCATTATCCATAATAATGGCTCCCATACCTATAAGTACCTGATCGTTAATAGCGCAGCCATGCACTATTGCATTGTGACCAATTGATACCTTATTCCCAATGTGCGTTTCAGTCTTTTCAAAGGTGCAATGAATTATAGCTCCATCCTGAATGTTGACCTGGTCGCCAATTCTTATAGAATTTACATCACCTCTTATTACAGCATTGAACCAAACGCTACAATTGGTGCCCATAACCACATCTCCAACAATGGTAGCGTTTTCTGCGATAAAACAATTTTCACCAAATTCTGGATGCAGGCCTCGCACCGTTTTTATCAATGCCATCTTAAGCTTTTTTACAAATCTAGTGATGAATTCCTTACTACTTTTGTAAAAAATATAAAATGGAAAAATCCATAGCTCCACATAGCATTTACGCAGAGAGCACACCCAATCCTGCAACGATGAAATTTGTCTCTAATCGCTATTTGATTATTGATGGACAAGATTATGAATTTGCTTTGGAGGATGAACTAGAAAATTCGCCAATGGCTCAAAAACTGTTGAATTTTCCATTTATATCAAAAGTGTTTATTGCGAGCAATTTTGTAGCCATTACAAAAACAGACATTATTGATTGGGAAGATGTAATTCCTCAGTTAAGAGAATTCTTGGCGAATTTCTTAAATGATTCAGGAGTAGTGATAAAAGTCTCGAAAACGGAAGACGCATCTGTTGAGAAACCCTCTAATGATTCATTGCAATCACCAAGAAGGGAGGACCTCGAAGGTATTGATGCGAAAATTGCGGATATATTGGATGAATACATTCGACCCGCCGTTGAAAGTGATGGTGGTGCAATTCATTTTCATTCTTTTGAAGAAGGAAAAGTTAGTGTAATTTTAAAGGGTGCATGCAGTGGTTGTCCATCATCTACCATGACATTAAAATCAGGAATAGAAAATATGTTAAAGGAGATGCTGCCTGGGCAAATATCAGAGGTTGAAGCCATCAACGGATAAAACCAATAAATTGTGAAAAGAGGGATCATCATAGCAGTACTGTTTGTAGCAGGGATAATTGTTGCTAAATCTCAAGTTACAATCAAGGATATAAACATGCCTCAAAAGGGAGACACCTTTAGGTATAGTCTTGGTATTCTTGATACAGCGGCTATCTTTAACTTTTTGGATACAGGGGCCAATCAAGTTTGGGATTTTGATAGTTTAATTCCCTTGAGGCAAGGCGCATACAAATATGTCTCTGTGGCATCTACACCTTACAATTCTGTGCCAAATAATCGCATTGCTGAATTAATAACTGATACCTTTTTTCTTGAGCAATTTGAATTGTACGATGTATATAGTTTCTACAAAGCAGATACAAATAAGTTTGCTATAGACCATCTTGGAGCGTCTATACCTACTGGTTTATCCTTTCCCTTTCCTGCTATTTTTAAGATACAGCAGTCATACAGCGATGCGGACGAAGTATATCAATTTCCTTTAGATTATGGCGATCGTGATAGCAGTACTTACAAGTTTACGTTCAACAACAGTTTTCCTCCTGCATATTTCTCACGTTCAGGTTATCGAATCAATAATGTTGATGCTTGGGGGTCTATGAAAACCCCTTTTGGTACATACAATTGTATAAGGGTAGTCACAGATATCGTTGGCTTAGACAGTCTAAATTTTGACACAATAGACATTGGACTCAGCACACATCAAAGGGAGTATAAGTGGTTGAGTGATCAAGTAAAGCTGCCCATTCTAAAAATATCGGGATTGGTTCTGGGTGATGTCTTTGTTCCCAGTTCAGTTGAATTTAGAGACAGTGTAAGAAACTTGCCAAATGTTTTAACTCCAATTGCTTTGTTTTCTGCGGATGATTTTACTCCAAGAATCACAGATACCGTTGAATTTTCCAATTTGTCAATTAGCTTTAGGAGACCACGATTTTCATGGAAAATTACCCCGAGCACTTATTCACTTGTGAATGGCACAACACTTAAATCTGAGAATCTGTCTGTTATTTTTAATGACACCGTCAATTATGATGTTGAGCTCATCGCAGAGAGTTCAGGAGGCAACGATACTTTGTCTTTTGTCAATTATATTCGTGTGGAGAAAATTACCGCAATTGATGAAGTCAACCTTGAGTACAACTCAGTTAATTTATACCCCAATCCAATTTCAAAATCTCAATGGTTGAATGTAGATGGATTGAATAAAGCTAAAATAGAGACAGTAGAGCTTTTTGCCCTCAATGGAACGAAAGTAAGTCAACTAGCTTTTGTGTCAAATGAACAGCATCAGCTTTTGAAGGCGCCTGCTAAAACTGGCATGTATATTTTACGTTTACGTTTAAACAATAATCAGTTATTAATGTCTAAACTAATTGTACGCTAAGCTTGATCCATTCTTGGAATTTAATAGTGCTTTTTGTTTTCCTTTTTTTAAATTTTGAGGCAATCTCTCAAGAAAAAAGCGCCAATCAGACTTACAATTATCAGCAGTTAATTGAAGAATACAAAATATTAGACCAAGAGTACGAAGAGGCAGAACTAATAGAGGTTGGTCTTTCTGATAACGGTAAGCCCATACATTTGTTTGTGCTTTCAATTGATCGAACATTTGATCATTGGAGCGCGAATTCTTCAAATAAAACAATTGTGTTTATCAACAATGGCATTCATCCTGGCGAAGCCTGTGGCATTGAAGCTTCATTGAATTTGGCGAAAGATATTGTTTCTGGTTCTGAAAAGATGAAGTCAATTCTTGATTCAGTGATTGTTTTGATTGTTCCTATTTATAATGTTGGAGGCATGCTTAATCGTGGTTCATATAGTCGAGTAAGTCAAAATGGACCTAAAGAGCATGGATTTAGAGGCAATGCAAAAAATCTAGATCTCAATAGAGATTTTATCAAATGTGACTCGCGGAATGCGCGAACATTTTCAAGGATATTTAGAAAATGGAACCCTGATATTTTTGTTGACACCCACACCACAAATGGTTCAGATCACAGCTATACCCTGACCTTGATAGCAACCCAAAAGGATAAGCTGAATCCAGTACTTTCCAATTTTCTGTACAATGAGATGCTTGACTCACTTAAATACGCAATGAAATCAAAAGGAAACGAAATGGTGCCATATATATATCCATTGAGAAATGATCCTAAGGATGGCATCAAATCATTTTTAGAAAGCCCACGATATTCATCTGGATACGCTGCACTCTTCGATTGCTTGAGCTTTATTTCAGAGGCACATTCATACAAATCGTATGAAAAACGCCTAGAACACACACAGGCTTTTTTACAAGAATTATTATTGTATTCTTTGGAAAATACAGCTAAAATTAAGAAAGTCAGAAAGCAAGCTATAGTGCATACCTTAAAGCAAAAACGATTTACAATCAGTTGGGAATTAGACAGCAATCAATATGAAGAATTGCCTTTTAAAGGATATAATGTTAAAAAGCGCTACAGTAATCTTCTAGAAGATTCGATAGAATATTACGACAGAAATGATGCTTATCTGAAAAATGTTCCGCACTATTCAAGTTATAAGTCTAAAATTGAGGTCCAGAAACCTACTTTATACATTATTCCAAAAGCGTACACTAAGGTGTTGGAATTGCTTAAAATCAATGGGATTGAATATGACACCTTAGATCAAGATGAGTTGATCAATGTAGAAGTTTACTACATCGAATCCTATGAAAGCACAAAACAACCTTATGAAGGACATTATTTGCATACTAACATTCGGGCAAGCATCAAAGAAGAAGGCATACAATTTTACCGTGGAGATGTAGTAGTGCCAACGAATCAAGTAGGAGTGCGGTATGTGGTTGAAACCTTAGAGCCAGAATCTGTTGATGGCTTTTTTGCTTGGAATTTTTTTGATGGAATATTGCAGCAAAAAGAATGGTTTTCAAACTTTTTATTTGAACCCAAAGCTGTAGAAATCTTAAAATCCAATGATTCACTGAGAACAGCCTTTATCAAAAAGAAAGAATCGGACCATTTCTTTAGTAAAAGCGCCTTTGCTCAACTTTATTACATCTACAAGAATTCTAATTACTATGAACCTACAGTGAACCGATATCCTGTTTATAGGTTTAAATAAATCGAGCTTTTACTCTAGCCGTAAAAAGCCTCTAAATCCTTCATGCCCCCTCTTAGCCAAAGGCATTTTCTGTAAAGCCACCGAAGAGTGAGCTCTGATTAAATGTGTTGAAATTGATGGAAATACAAAATCTAATAAATTAGTTCAATTACCAATTTATTAGAGGGAATTTTCTTTTATCATTAACATTCCAAATCCCTATTTGAATACCCTTTAGCTCTTGAGTTTTGTTTATCAGCCCAATTTGGGTGCCCTTAACAGATCCAGCTTCGTTTATAAATCCTATTTCTGCTCCCATTACTTGATTAAATTGATTTCGAAATAGATTCAGCGCAAGGCCATTGATGCGGAAGCCTTGTCCATAAAAGAAAGAGAAAGTTAAGCCATTGACGCGCGTATCAATTGCCCCAAATATAGAAATTAACAAGCCATTGTGGTAAGCACGTAATGCGTCGTATTTTATCAAAGTATCTATAGGAGCAAGGTTTTCGTCTTGATACTTTAAATTCTTAAAAGAATTCAGAGGGGAATACATCCAAAGTATACCTTGTCCAAAAAATTGGATATTCAATCCATGGCTTTTTTTAAAGTATGGGTAGCCACAAATAGACTCTGAGCCAATTGGCCCAAGGCAAATACCATAAACATTTGGGCTTCTTGTTGGTGTTAGTGCAATTCCGTACTTGTTTTTAAAATGGGAATTATCGACTTCTTGAGCACCACATGTCAAGATGTTGATTAAAATGCTAACAATTATTGAAAAAGCTGTTTTCATATAAAATCAGCAACTATGTTTAATAGTTTACTTTTTGATTGGAGTGTTTTAATTCAATAAAATCCCTGATAGATTTTAGTCAACTTTTAAGTATGCTTCAAGGCCATGCATTCCGCCTTCTCTGCCAAAGCCACTTTCTTTATAACCACCAAAGGGTGAGGTAGGATCAAACTTATTATAGGTGTTTGCCCAAATTACGCCGGCTTTTATCTGACTACTTAAGTTAAATGCCTTTGATCCTTTGTCTGTCCATACTCCTGCAGACAAGCCATATGGTGTATTGTTTGCCTTTTCTATGGCCTCATCCACTGTCCTAAATGTTTGAATGGCGAGCACAGGTCCAAAAATTTCTTCTTTAGATATTCTACTTGATTGAGCCACTTCGAAAAACAAGGTTGGAGCACAGAAAAATCCTTTTTTCGGAACATTGACATCAGCTTGGTACATTTTTAATCCTTCATCAAGTCCAATTTTTATGTACTCCTGAATGGTCTTTAATTGCTCTTTGGAATTTATTGCGCCTATGTCTGTGTTCTTGTCTAGTGGATCTCCAACAATAAGGTTTTTCATCCTATCAATAAGCTTGCGTTCGACTATTGATTTGATGGATTCCTGTACCAATAGTCTGGAGCCTGCACAGCAAACATGACCTTGATTAAAGAAAATACCATTGATCACTCCTTCAATTGCTTGGTCTATTGGGGCATCTTCAAAAATGATGTTCGCCGCCTTGCCACCCAATTCCAGTGTAACTTTCTTATCGGTGTCTGCAATACTTCTTTGAATGATTTTACCAACCTCCGTAGAACCGGTAAAGGCTATTTTGTCAACATCTGGATGATTTACCAAAGCTGCTCCAGCTTTCCCATCTCCTGTAACAATATTTATTACACCTTCTGGCAAGCCAGCATCTTGGATCAATTCTGCCAATTTCAATGCCGTTAAGGAAGTCGTCTCCGCTGGTTTTAAGACAACACAATTTCCACAAGCCAAAGCAGGAGCAATCTTCCATGCAGCCATTAATAATGGGAAATTCCAAGGAATAATTTGTCCGGCAACACCCAATGGGCTTATTTTTTGATTGGGGAATGCATAGTCTAATTTATCTGCCCATCCGGCATAATAGAAAAAATGTGCTGCAGCAAGTGGAATGTCAATATCTCTTGATTCTTTAATAGGTTTACCACCATCCATAGATTCAATCACTGCGAATTCTCTTGCCCTTTCTTGAATAAGTCGAGCTATCCTAAAAAGGTATTTGCCTCTTTCCTTTGGATTTATCTTAGACCACTTGCCAAAAGCTGTTCTTGCTGATTTTACTGCGATATCTATGTCTTCCGCATTTCCTTCTGCTATTTCGGAAATCTTTTCCTCATTTGCAGGATTTACACTCCAGAAATAGTTGTTGGATTTTGGTTGAACAAACTTTCCATTGATAAACAAGTCGTATTTTTTCTTGAGCTGAATGTGACTTGTGGATTCAGGGGCTTTATCATATTGCCAATCCGTATCAAATTTTAGCGAAAAGCTATTTTCTTTGCCCATAGTTTAATCTTTTGAAAAATAATCTGCTGATTGATAATGGCCAGTTTTTTGTTTCTGAATTTGCATGATTATATCATTGGCCAATCTACTTGCACCAAATCTAAACCAATGATTATTTAGCCAATCATCTCCTAATGTTTCTTTCACCATGACCAAATAATGCAAAGCGAGTTTTGCATCTGATATTCCTCCTGCAGGTTTCATGCCGACCATTTTTCCTGTAGATACGTAATGATCTCGTATCGCTTCCAGCATTAATAGTGTGATAGGCATAGTAGCTGCTGGAGAAATTTTGCCAGTAGAGGTTTTGATGAAATCAGCACCTGCTTTAATGGCAATGTCACTTGCTCTTCTTACTTGATCTGGAGATCCTAATTCTCCTGTTTCAAGGATAACTTTTAATCTTGATTTTTTGCATTTTTCTTTTATTAATGCGATTTCATCAAAAACATATTGGTATTCTCCTTCTAGAAATTTACCTCTGCTAATCACCATGTCAATTTCATCAGCACCCTGATCAACCGCCATTTTAGTGTCTTCAACTTTCACTGTTTGATTTGACATTCCACTTGGAAATGCCGTGGCCACTGCGGCGATTTTAATTCCTGAATCTCCAACAGTTTTCTTTGCCACTTTTACCATGTTTGGATACACACAGACAGCTGCTACATTTGGAAGTTGAAGTCCGTCATGTAAATGCATCGCCTTTTGGCACATTTGAACAACCTTATTGCTGGTGTCTTTACCTTCCAGTGTTGTCAAATCGATCATGCTTAGGGCCAATTCAAGACCCTGGATCTTAGAATCTTTTTTAATGCTTCGACTTCTAAATTTAGCAGCACGCTCAATAAGGCCTAGCTGATCTATAGGGGGGCTGTTTGTAATGTCCAAATTTTTATCCTTATGCTTCCAAAAGTAAGCGAATTATCATCAATCTTTATGAAACTTGGTGCTATTAATTCAGGCCTAATACAACTTCAATATTTGGTAAATTTGCGGCCTTTATGAAAGACGAGGGAAGGAACATATATTCAGTTTTTGATGAAATGCTCAGTCGGCAGGACAAAGAAAGGCTTCTTGGCCAGACAGCTAAAGTTATTTGGCTTACTGGCTTAAGTGGTTCTGGCAAAACAACTGTTGCAAAAGAGGTTGAAAGAGTATTGCACCAAAAGGGCTATGTTACACAAATATTAGATGGAGACAACATTCGTACTGGAATTAATAATAACTTGGGATTCACTGAAAATGATCGAATAGAAAACATTAGAAGAATTGCAGAAGTGTCAAAGCTTTTCCTTAATTGTGGCATCATAGCAATCAATAGTTTTGTGAGTCCAACGAATGCAATTAGAAATCAAGCGAAAACAATCATTGGCGAAAATGATTTTATCGAAGTTCTTATTGATACGCCTTTGGAAGTATGCGAGCAAAGAGACACCAAAGGTTTGTATGCGAAAGCAAGAGCAGGAGAAATAAGAAATTTTACAGGAATAGATGCTCCATTTGAAATGCCAGTAAATCCTCACCTCATTGTGAAGACCGAGTCATTAGACATAGAAGAGTCCACAAATGAGGTAGTCAATTATATCTTACCATTAATCAAAAGGAAACAAGAATGAGGACCTATAATTTAACCCACATAAAAGAGTTAGAGTCGGAGGCAATTTTTGTGATGAGGGAAGTAGCCTCCCAATTTGAAAATCCAGTATTGCTATTTTCAGGAGGTAAAGACTCAATAGTTTGTGCTCATATTGCGCGGAAGGCATTTTTTCCATCAAAAATCCCTTTTCCTCTAATGCATGTAGACACAGGGCATAACTTTCCTGAGACGATAGAATTTAGAGATAAGTTTATTGAAAAAATTGGGGCGAATCTCATAGTAGCTTCAGTTCAAAAATCCATAGATGAGGGCAAGGTAGTAGAGGAGAAGGGTTACAATGCGAGTCGTAATGGTTTACAAACAGTCACATTGCTTGATGCAATTGAAGAACACAAGTTTGATGCTGCAGTTGGCGGTGCAAGAAGGGATGAGGAGAAAGCTAGAGCTAAAGAACGTTTCTTTTCACACCGAGATGAATTTGGTCAGTGGGACCCGAAAAATCAAAGACCCGAGTTGTGGAACATCTTTAACGGAATGAAACATTTTGGTGAAAACTTTAGGGTTTTTCCAATCAGCAATTGGACTGAGATGGATGTTTGGCAATATATATTGGCGGAAGGAATCGAATTGCCTTCCCTCTATTTTTCTCATAAACGGGATTGCTTTATGAGAGATGGCGTGATTATGTCAGAGAGTGAATTTATTCCTCAAAAGCCCGATGAATTGACCAGCGAGATGCAAGTGCGTTTTAGAACAATAGGCGACATGACCTGCACTGGTGCAGTTTCATCGGATGCTGATTCATTAGAAAAAATAATTGAAGAAGTTGCAGCTACCAGAACAACGGAGAGAGGAACACGTTCTGATGATAAGCGTTCAGAAGCGGCAATGGAAGACAGAAAAAAACAAGGATATTTTTAAAACATGGAAGTAGATTCTAATTCATATTTAGACATGGAGCTGCTAAGGTTCTCCACAGCAGGAAGTGTAGACGATGGGAAAAGTACCCTTATCGGGAGATTATTGTACGACAGCAAATCCATCTTTGAGGATCAATACGAAGCCATTGAATTGAGCAGCAAGAAGAAAGGGGAAGAAGGGGTGAATTTAGCCCTGTTGACCGATGGCTTGCGATCTGAACGGGAGCAAGGCATTACGATTGATGTGGCTTACCGATATTTCGCAACTCCGAAAAGGAAATTTATTATTGCGGATACACCTGGGCATATTCAGTACACCAGAAACATGGTCACCGGAGCTTCTACTTCAAACCTTTCAATCATTTTGATAGACGCACGGAAAGGCATCATTGAACAAACATACCGTCACACCTTTATTGCTTCTTTGCTTGGGATTCCACATGTTGTATTCTGCATCAATAAAATGGACCTTGTGGATTATAATGAGGAGGTTTTTGAACAGATTAAGAAGGATGTAGAGGCATTTGCGTCAAAGTTAGATGTGAAAGACATTCATTTCATACCCATCAGTGCGCTTCATGGAGACAATGTTGTAAATGCTTCCAAGAACATGGATTGGTATAAAGGAGGAACTTTATTGTATCTTTTGGAAAACATCCACATAGGCAGTGACCATAATCACATCGATTGTAGGTTTCCAGTTCAATATGTTGTTAGACCCCAAACCGATGAATACCATGATTATAGAGGGTATGCCGGAAGAATAGCAGGTGGGATTTTTAAACCAGGAGATAAAGTTGTGGCTTTGCCCTCTGGATTTAGTTCTACCATTAAATCAATAGATACCTTAGACGGGTCAATTGAAGAGGCCTTCGCTCCAATGTCAGTAACCATAACACTTGATGACGAAATTGATATTAGCAGAGGGGATATGATTGTACGAGAAAATAATCAACCTACAGTTGCACAGGACCTTGATGTGATGATTTGTTGGTTAAATGAGAAGAAACTTCAACTAAAAGGGAAGTATGCAATTAAACACACCTCTTCCGATGCTAGATGTATTATAAAAGACATAAAATACAAAGTCGATATCAATACTTTGCACAGATTGGAGGAAGACAAGGATATTGAGATGAATGACATTGCTAGAATATCTATAAGAACGACGAAACCCTTGTTTTTTGACAGTTACAAACGCAATCGATACACTGGAAGTGTTATTCTAATTGATGAAATGACGAATGAGACTGTGGGCGCTGGAATGATTCTCAATAAATAAGTCTAGAAGCTTTCCGGATATTGCTTTTTTAAGGCTTTGTTCAATCTGCGCATTATCATTTTTGAGTCATAGACTTTCATTTCGTCTAATTCAAAGACTTTGAATGCTACATTGTCGTTGACGTCCAAAATAAAATATTCAAATACAATCAGTTCTCCTTCATTGGGTTGATTTAAGAGGTGCTCGTTATTATAAACGTTGCTTATAAGCACATATTTATAGCCCGCTTTTAGAATTGATTCATATTTAGATAAAGATGAAATGGCATATTCAAACGGATAAGTCATGGCAGCCACAACCAATTTATCATTGGCCTCTTGAATGATAGAGTTATGATTGCTCTGTCTTAAGTAAAGGTATTTTTCTTCTTTCCCACCTTTCTTATCTGCTTGAATCTCTATTTTTTCGTGTTTTAATAAAATAATTTTTTCTTGATTGAGATCTATTGGTAATCCATCTTTAACGATAGGTTGAGATTTTATTCCAAAAGGTAGCAGAAGTAGAAGTAGAGAAAGTCGTTTAAACATACTTGCGAATTTAAATGAAAGATTGTAAATCAAATTATTCATCTGTAAAGTCTTGAAGAATTTTTCTATAAGCATTGAATAATTTAGATTTCGAAACGAAGCCAATGTATTTCCCATTGTCAATTACTGGCAAATTCCATGCCCTACTTTCATTGAATTTCTTCATCACCGCATCCATTGAATCTCTAGAACTCACTGCCGTAGGATAGCTGATCATTAATTCTTTCACTTTTACAATGTCGTAATGCTCTGGTTCAAACATTATTTCTCTTATGTCATCCAACAACACTATTCCAACAAGGATTTTTTCTTCATTCAACACAGGAAAAATATTGCGTTTAGATTTTGATACCGTTTTAACCAGTACTCTTAAAGTTGCCTCTGGACTTATTATTAAGAAGTCTTTTTCAACTTCAGTGTGAAGGCTCATCATTGTTAAAACTGCCTTGTCTTTGTCATGCGTAATGAGTTCTCCTCTTTTTGCTAACTGCATGGTATACAGAGAGTGATGGCTAAAATATTTAGAGGTTAGATAGGATATTGCCGCAGTAATCATCAAAGGTATAATCAGTTGATAACCGCCTGTGATCTCTGCGATTAAAAATAATCCGGTAAGAGGAGCATGTAATACTCCAGCAATTACACCACACATACCAACCAATGTGAAATTTTTCTGCGACAAATGAATCCAATTCGAAGCATTGACCAACTTCGCAAACACGAAACCTAAAGTAGAGCCGATAAATAAAGAGGGGGCAAAAACACCGCCGATTCCTCCTGCACCCAAAGTCACGGTTGTCGCAATTGCTTTTATAAATACAAGTGCCATTAGAAAGAGTGCCACAGCCCAAAATTCTTGCTGGTGTTTAAAGAATATGCTTCCTGCAAGAAGATCAGATTCATTTCCTGCAAGCAATGCTTTAATGCTTCCAAATCCTTCACCATATAGTGGTGGGAACAAATAAATAAGTACGCCTAATATTATAGATCCTACTAGCAGTCGCATTCTTTTTTTCTTAAGTCGTTCGAAAAGATTCTCAATCGTCCAATATGTTTTCGAAAAATAGACAGAGATTAATCCAGTCAATACGCCCAAAAGCACATAAAATGGGATATCAGAAAAGCTAAAAATTTCACCAACTTCAATGTGGAAAAGACGTTCATCCCCGAACATGAATACAGATGTAAGCGTTGCTGAAACAGAGGCCATTAATAAAGGTATTAAGGATGCTGCCGTTAGATCCAACATAATAACTTCAAGGGCGAAAACGATGGCAGCTATCGGAGCGTTAAATATACCTGACATGGCAGCAGCGGAACCACAACCGAGCAGAAGTGTAGTGGTTTTGAAATTCATTCTTCCAATTCTGGCATAATTTGAACCGATTGCACTACTCGAACCCACAGTAGGACCTTCTAATCCTACAGACCCACCAAACCCTACTGTCACCATACTCGTTATGATGGAAGCAAAAGTTGCGGATGATGGCATTTTAGATCTTTTCTTTGAAATGGCATATAGCGTCGATGGTATTCCATGCCCAACCCTTCTCTTAATGATGAATTTAATGATTAGTATCGTTAAGAATATGCCGATCGGCGGATATATAAAGTAGAGGTAATTTTCATACTTCAGTGCCTTTTCTGTCTGCAAGAGTTCTTGAATGAAATGCACGCTATTTTTCAGCAACACAGCTACAACTCCAGAGGAAAAACCCACGAGTATGCTCAATAGTAGAACAAATTGTCGATCAGTTAAATGCTTATATCTCCAAAGGAGGAACCGTTTGAGGCTTTTTTCAGCAAACAACCGAATGTTGTTGATGAGTTTTATTAAAGTCACCATAATTTTATCAATACGGCTTTCTTTCAAGACTTAAATGAAATATCAGAAGACCTCACATGAAGGTCTCTTTGAGGGAACGGTATCACAATTCCATTCTCTCTGAACTTTTTATCAATCTCGAAACGCAATCTACTTTTAATAAACTCAATTCGCCAAACCTCTTCAGACCAAAAATGCAATTCAAAATCCAGTGATGAATTACCAAAATCGGTAAAACGAACGAAGGGTTTGGCTCTAGAAGAAACATCCTTATCGGCATTGGCTACCTCCATGAGAATCTTCTCAACTAGCTGAAGATCCGACCCATAGGAGACGCCAACTCCTACATGGAATCGTGTAAGTATATTACTATTGCTCCAGTTAATCACCCTGTTGTTGATGAGTTGTGAATTGGGGACAAATATGACAATGCCATCTCTTGTTCTTACTTTCGAGGTTCGCATATTAATTTGTTTCACTACTGCCACCATCCCATTTTCAAATTCAATCACATCTCCAATCAAAACATCACCCTCAAACAAAAGGATGAGTCCCGAAATAAAATCTCTAAAAGCTTCCTGTAGTCCAAAACCCAAGCCTACAAATAAGGCAGAAGATCCAATGATCAGTGGAGTAATATCAATGTTGATGCTCTTTATGGCAAATAAAAAGCCAATTACATAGAGAACATATTTCCCAATTTGGAAAATGGCATGTTGTTTCCCTTGAGTAATCCATTCTTTTCGTTGTGATTGTCTTTTGATTAATTTCTCTAAACCTTTGACAATAAGCCTAAAAAGTAAGAGAATAAAGACAAAAATGACAAGGTTATACAAAGAAAGATGATAGCCTCCAAGGCTAATCAGTTCAAATTCTAAAATTGATTTTACTTTTTCTAACCATGCATTGATTTCTTCCAAAATAGACTATTTTAAGATGATTCTACCCAATTCGTTGGCTAGCGCTTTTTTCGCTTCTTGAAGACGTAAAATTACACCGTAAATGCTTGCATAATCTGCAGATTGATCTTTTAACAAGGCTTGATTTTGTTCAATTAATTCTTGAACTTTTGCCAATCGCCATGAGCATATACCTTTGTGTACTTTTTTTGGCAATATGTCTACCTCATTGACTGTTAAAATCTTGTGCTTTTCTTCCCAATTTAGGCTCAATGAATATCTTTCCAATAGATATTCGATAGATATACTGCTTATTTCTTGATCTTTATTCGACACCAAGTCATTTTCAACCACCTGCGTATCTTCCTCAAAGGATTTTTTAAATAGCGTATAAATCTTAGAATACACTGGATGAGAAAAACTCAGTTCATCTGCCTCAATTTCGCTGACCAAAAAGTCGGCAACAGTAATTTCTTCTTGCTTCTCATTTTCCTCATTTTCAATAGGTAGTTGGATGGTTTTGTTCCCATATTTAATGAAGGTCCTAATCAAATCTTCTTCTTGAAAATCATTTACATTGAGGTGCTTTTCTTTTGGCTCATTTAATTGAGGATGATCAATCTGAATGTCTTCTTTATTTCGTTCTCGTTCTGCTTGTATCGATTTATCTGAGATGTTTTTTCTTCTGACCTTGTTCAACTCACTTAGCAAGGATTGCTCATCAATGTCCATAAGTTGGCTGCATTCTTGAAGGTATACGGAGCGCGAGATAGGATCTGGAATTAAAGCAATGCTGCCCACAATTTCTTTGATGAATTTGGCTCTCTTTATTGGGTCATCTCCCACTGAGGCTATAAGTAATTGTGTTTTATATCGAATGAAGTCAACTGATTGATCTTTTAGAAAATCAATCAATTCCTGATTGCTGTGACTTTGTGCATAAGAATCTGGATCTGCACCTACTGGGAATGAGACAACCTTAACATTAAGACCCTCAGTGAGGATTAGATCAATTCCTCTGAAAGCCGCTTTGATTCCTGCTTGGTCACTGTCAAATAGGATAGTAATATTTGAAGAGTATCGCTTGATCAATTTAATTTGATCTATCGTCAATGAAGTTCCTGAGCTAGAAACGACATTTTCTACTCCATTTTGAGACAGTGAAATAACATCTGTATATCCTTCTACAATATAACAAATGTCTTTTTCTATAATAGCCTTCTTTGCATGATTCAAACCGTAAAGCACTTTGCTTTTATGGTATATTTCAGATTCAGGAGAGTTGAGGTACTTAGCTATTTTTTTATCAGCCAAAAGGGTTCTACCTCCAAAACCAATCACGCGTCCTGAAATGTTTTGAATCGGAAAAATGACGCGGCCTTTAAAACGGTCAAAGTGCTTGTCGCCTTTGACAATTGTTAGGCCAGTTTTTTCGAGGTAATCGATGTTGTATCCTTTTTTTAAGGCGGCTTTGGTGAAAGAATCCCAGCCGTCAGGATGAAAACCTAGTTTGAATTTTTCGATAGTATCTACACGAAATCCTCGTTCTTTAAAATAACTCAGTCCTATCGCCTTCCCTTCTTCAGACTCATGTAATTCGGTTTGAAAATACCCTGCAGCAAACTGATTAACAATAAACAAACTTTCCTTTTCGTTCATTTGTTGCACTTCTTCAGCTGTTAGTTCTTCTTCCTCTAGCTCAATGTTGTATTTATTCGCCAGGAATTTAAGTGCTTCTGGATAGGTATAGTGTTCATGATCCATCAAAAAATTTACAGCGCTTCCTCCCTTTCCACAGCCAAAACATTTGTAAATGCCTTTTGAGGGAGAAACAGTAAAAGAAGGTGTCTTTTCATTGTGAAAAGGACACAATCCCAATAGGTTAACCCCTCTTTTTTTGAGGTTAACGTATTCTCCTACAACCTCTTCAACACGTGAGGTTTCTAGAATTTCGTCTACTGTTTCTTTTGGGATCAAGAAGTATTTTTTTGAATTGTCTTACAAATGTAAAAAAGGAATTCAACTAACTATCACTAGCACTGAGTGAGTCAACACGTGCTCTTAGTTCATCAGCATTAATGGTCTCTACAAACTCTCCTTGATCATTCCAAAAAGTCCATGGCCCTACTTTTTGATCGTTTTCGTATTGACCTTTCATTCTCTTTCGGCCGTCTTTATAATAGACCACTGAAAAGCCTTCTCTAACGCCATATTTGAACATTCCTTCACTCCACATAAATCCGTTATCGTAATAAAAAATCCAATGACCATGTTTTTCTCCATTGATCAGTTTGCCTTCTACTTTTTTTAGGCCATTTGGGTAATAATCAACAATCTCTTCAACAGTTCTCTGCGGCTGAGAATTTTCTTCTTTACTATTCATTTCGCCTGTGCTTGTGTTACATGCCATAATGTTGACCCACAGCAAAAAAAGAATCCACTTTTTCATTCTATTTTTCTCGTTCAGTGGTGTACATCACCAATTGTTTTAGTGAAGCTTTCGCTTCATTGTCTGAAAAATTATCCAATATTTCTAGAGCTTTGTCTCTGTATTCATACATGCGTTTTGTGGCATATTCAATTCCTCCCGATTGTATCACAAAGTCAATCACTTCTTTGACACAGTTTGCATCATTGTTGTTGTTTCTTACTGTATTGATAATGCTTCTTTGCTTTAATTTATTGTTCTGTGAAAGGGCAAAAATCAATGGGAGCGTCATTTTTTTCTCTTTGATGTCGATTCCAGTGGGTTTGCCTAAATTATCTCCGCTGCCATAATCAAACAGGTCATCTTTAATTTGAAAACATATACCGACCATTTCTCCAAACAATCGCATTTGCTCAATTACCTCATTGCTTTCTTTGACGGATTGCGCACCTGTTGCACAACATGAAGCAATAAGCGTCGCCGTTTTCTTTGTGATGATATCAAAATAGACATCTTCTTTTATGTCGAGCTTGCGTGCTTTTTCTATTTGCAGCAACTCGCCTTCACTCATCAATTTTACCGACTCACTTACAATTCTGAGCAATTCAAACTCACCTTTATCAACAGAAAGCAAAAGACCACGCGATAGCAGATAATCACCCACCAGTACTGCAATTTTGTTTTTCCATAGCGCATTGATGCTGAAAAAGCCTCTGCGTTTATACGCTTCATCAACGACATCATCGTGTACCAAAGTGGCGGTATGTAATAATTCAATCAATGAAGCCGCGGTATAGGTGGAATCATTGGTTTTTCCCAACATGTTAGCCGTAAGGAAAACAAACATTGGCCGCATTTGTTTGCCTTTCCGTTTTACAATATAGCCCATGATTTTGTCCAATAGCGGGACGGAGCTTTTCATGCTTGAACGAAAGTGTTTCTCGAAGGAATTCATTTCTTCAAGAATTGGCGCTTGGATTTGATTGATAGGACTACTTTTCATGAACATTGTAAAAGTAAGCCATTAGACAGCAACTGCACCATTTTTGTTTGCGAGCTGGCCACATGCTGCATCAATGTCTTTGCCTCTACTTTTGCGTACATTGACGATGAGATTACGTTCTTCAAGAAAGCGAGCGAATTCGTCCACTTTTTGCTCATCGGCTTGCTGAAATTTGCCATCTTCAATGGGATTGTATTCTATAATGTTTATTTTACAGGGAATGTTTTTGCAAAACTCTGCCAATTCTTGCGCATCTGAAATGTTGTCGTTGAAATCTTTAAAGATGATGTACTCAAATGTGACTCTTGTACCTGTTTTTTGATGAAAATACCTCAACGCTTCAGCAAGAGACTCCAGGTTATTTTGTTCGTTGATGGGCATAATTTCGTTTCGCTTGCTGTCATTCGCTGCATGAAGTGAGAGTGCAAGGTTGAATTTAACTTCATCGTCGCCCAAACGTTTTATCAACTTGGCAATTCCTGCAGTTGATACAGTAATTCTTTTTGGAGACATGCCTAAACCTTCCTCAGAAGTTATTTTATCAACCGATTTTAACAACTGACTGTAATTGAGCAATGGCTCTCCCATTCCCATATATACAATGTTGGAAAGTGGTCTCTGATAATGAGTCTCTGCTTGCTCTTTGATGATGGCAACTTGATCATAGATTTCGTCAAAACGTATATTTCTCATCAATTTCAATTTTCCGGTGGCACAAAATGTACAGCTTAAGCTGCAACCAACTTGTGAGGAAATACAAGCTGTCATTCTTTTGGCAGTAGGAATCAAGACACCCTCCGTGATTTTTCCATCAGCTAAGCGAAATGCGTTTTTAATGGTTTTGTCAGCACTTATCTGCTGCTCTGCAACTTCTACTGATGGAAGCTCAAATTCTTGCTTTAAACGATCTCTTAAGGCATGGGAGAGATTGCTCATTTCATCGAAAGCGCGTGCGGATTTTTTCCATAGCCATTCGTAAACTTGTTTTGCTCGAAAGGCCTGCTCGTCGATGGATAAAAAATACGTCTTGATTTCCTCCAAACTAAGGTCACGGATGTTTTGTTTTTTATCCTCACTCATAAGGGCAAAGTTAATTTATAATTATCCTTGCAGAGAATACGCTTTATGATAAAGAGACTTTTAAAAACAGACTGGCTTTTCACTGGCATTGATGCCCCAATACAAGAGGGTATGATTGCGATTGACGAACACAACATCATTGCAGATGTAGGTTTTGACTTGGAGGTTGATGGTCTTGAACCAGAGTATTATAAAGGAGCCTTATGTCCAGCCTTTGTAAATGCCCACTGTCACTTGGAACTTTCTCACTTAAAAGGTAAGATCAGTGAAGGGAAGCAATTGCATAATTTCATTCAAGAAGTGCAAAAAGAACGCACTGCAAGTGAGGATGAAATCCAAGCAGCAATACTAAAGGCAGACAAACAAATGCTGTTGAATGGTACCATCGCAGTTGGAGACATCTCAAATGGCATAAATACACTACAGCAAAAGAAGAAGTCCAAAATGCATTACCACACTTTTGTAGAATTGTTTGCCTTTGATCCTGAACAAGCAGAACGCAGCTTCAATCATGGAAAAGCAATACGCGAAAAATTCGCAAAAGAAGGATTGCCGGCGAGTATCGTGCCGCACAGTCCTTATTCTGTTTCGGAAAAACTGTTCACAGCAATTGGCGATGAAAATGAAGGTCCTGTCTGTATTCATAATCAAGAGACTGAGGCAGAAAACACTTTATATCAAATAAAAGAAGGCACACTCGCTGAAATGTTGAAGGGGTTTGGATTGCCAATTGAACAATTCAAGGCAAGTCATCAAAATTCTTTACCAAGCTATCTGCCATTTTTAAAGTCAATTAAACCGCTGCAATTGGTCCACAATACATTTACTTCAAAAGAAGACATTCAATTTGCTGAAGAGATGCATTCAGCATTGTACTGGTGTTTTTGCCCAGGAGCGAATCAATACATAGAAAGGCGATTGCCTAACATTCCGCAGTTTATAGAAGCAGATGTGAAATGTACTTTAGGTACAGATAGTTTGGCCTCCAACTATACCCTTTCAATTTTAGAAGAGATTAAATGCATCCAAAAGGCTTATCCTTCCATTGGATTAGAAACCTTGATTCAATGGGCAACCATCAATGGAGCGGAATTTCTTGGCGTTGAAACGGAAATAGGAAGCCTTGAAATTGGAAAGAAAGCGTACATCAATGCAATCAGTCAATTGAAAGGCCTAGGACTAAGTCAAGAGAGTGTGGTTAAACCTGTCTTTGCTTAGCGCTCAACTATTCGTATTTCCACCCTACGGTTGGCTTGCTTCTGCCGTTCATTGACCTCATTTGGATGAATAGGCTGTCTGCGTCCAAAGCCTTCATAGGATAGTCGACCTTTTTCAATTCCTCTCTTGATGAGCTCAGTGTAAATGTATTCTGCACGTGCATGAGAGAGATTTCGCTTGCCAGTCATCCGATCAAAGCCATCAGAAAACTGTCTTTCACAACAAATATGACCTTCGATGGCAATTTTAAGGCTTGGATTGTTTTTAAGAATGGAGGTTAAACTGTCTAAAGTGGCTTGGGCTCCCTTTAACAAAAGGTGCTGACCAGGTAAAAAAGATAAATTCTTCATCACAAATTTTTCGCCAACTTCTATTTCGTCAAACTCTTGTATTAGAGATAAACTGCTGTCTTTAATAACCGATTTATTTACCTCTATAATTGGTTTTTCTGCTCGGGGTACTCTTGAAATTAGTATGTCAACTCTGCGATTATTTGGATTGTCATTGGACGCTCCTTTCATGGAATGAATTACTCCATAGCCTTTGGAGGCGACGATGAGTTTCTCTTTCCCTGCTTGGATGAAAAAACGTTTTACTGCATCTGCTCTCTTGGCTGAAAGTGCAAGATTGTAGGCCTCACTTCCAGTTTCATCAGTGTAGCCTTTTATAACAATCGACAAAATTGTTGAGTCAATTTCAATTTCTTGTAATTGATTTCTTTCTACAATAAATTGATTCTTTTCAAAGAACAGAGGGATACTGTCTGTTTGGGCAAATCCTACAGTTGATATCATGTAAAAGAATAAAAATGCTCTATTCATGCTTATAAACTTAATTGTTTTAATCGAAAAATTATCATGGTCATTTCATATTTGAATTTCATGAAGCGAAGCTTCTGTATGGTAAATTAATTCTTCGATTAAGAACCCATATAAATTTACTTCAATCAGTGCCAATATACAAGAAAGCGAAATCTTCTTTATTCACTTAAAGGTGTTTTTACTTATTAGAATTTATCAGAGCTAAATAGCTTATATCAATATGTTAAATGCTATGGCTTTTTGAGATAATCGAATAAATGTGTCAGATTGAATATGGCATTTAAATTTTACCATTTGTTCACAAACATTAACACAGGAATCCCTAAAAAACATTGACAATATCAATACCCTACATTAGAGTGCATAATTGTATTCAAATGAGGATATTTGCGCCCAAAATAAATTAACCATAGAATATAGCACAATGAATTCCGAAACGACTACTGTAACAGACAAAAAGGTAAAAATTGCCGTTGCCAAAGGCGATGGAATTGGTCCTGAAATTATGGATGCCACTCTAAAAATATTAGAAGCGGCAGGAGCTAACATTCAGCCAGAATATATAGAAATTGGCGAAAATGTTTACCTCTCTGGCAATACATCAGGAATCCAAGAAGAGGCATGGAATGCAATTGATGAAACAAAAGTCATTCTTAAAGCTCCCATTACTACTCCCCAAGGTAAAGGTTATAAAAGCTTAAACGTGACATTGAGAAAATCATTGGCATTATTTTCCAATGTGCGTCCAGTAAACGCGCTACATCCTTATGTTCAAACCAATTTCCCTAAAATGGATGTGGTGATTATTCGCGAGAATGAAGAAGACCTTTATGCAGGGATTGAGCATCAGCAAACGCAGGAAGTTGTTCAATGCTTAAAGTTGATCACACGTCCAGGTTCAGAAAAGATCGTTCGATACGCTTTTGAGTATGCCAAAGCCTATGGTAGAAAAAAGGTGACTTGCATGGTAAAAGACAATATCATGAAGCTCACCGATGGTTTGTTTCACCAAGTGTTCAAGGAGATTTCTGCAGAGTATCCTGACATAATAAGCGAATCACAAATCATAGACATTGGATCGGCTCGATTGGCAGCCAATCCAGAGAATTATGATGTAATCGTTACTTCAAACCTGTATGGTGACGTCATTTCTGACATAGCAGCAGAGATTGCTGGTTCTGTAGGCATGGCTGGATCGGCAAATGTGGGATTGAATGTTGCCATGTTTGAGGCTATTCATGGTTCTGCACCTGACATTTCTGGGAAAAACATTGCCAATCCATCTGGATTATTGAATGGTGCCGTGATGATGCTTTCACATATCGGACAAACTGAAGTAGCAGATAAAATTAAAAATGCCTGGTTAACCACCATTGAAGAAGGATATCATACGGCTGACATTTATCAAGAAGGACAAAGTGTAAAGAAAGTGTCCACAGCTGAGTTTGCAGAAGAGGTAATTGCTCGATTAGGTAAAAAGCCAAATAAATTAAAAGAAAGTAAATTAGCTAAAGGTGCGGGCACTATTAACATTCCTGCTTACGAAAGAAAGGAAACAGATAAGAAATTGGTCGGGGTAGATGTTTTTATTGATTGGAACGGCAGCAATGCTGACGAAATTGGGAACAATTTGAATACGGTAAATTCTGCCAAACTCAAATTAAAAATGATCACAAACAGAGGAGTCAAAGTGTTTCCAAATGGCTTAAAAGAAACGTATTGTACTGACCACTGGAGATGTAGGTTTGTTTCTACTGATGCAATTATTCAAACAGGGAAACCTGATTATCCTCATGTAGAGTATGCTCATGTATTAACTCTGTTGAACGATTTATCCAATGCAGGATTTGATGTGATAAAAACAGAAAATTTATATGAATTTGGGGGGAAGAGAGGTTTTTCTTTAGGACAAGGAGAATAAATGTATTAAGCAATTAGTGAAATAAAAAAGACGCCAATCTAGATTGGCGTCTTTTTTTGTACCCAGGGCCGGAGTCGAACCGGCACGCCCGAAGGCATTGGTGTTTGAGACCAACGCGTCTACCAATTCCGCCACCTGGGCAAATTTATGCTTAGTTTAAAAATTGGTTGACCTTGTTGTTACTAACAAACAGAGCGTTGGTCTTCAACGCGCCTGCCTGTCGGCAGACTGGTCTACCAATTCCGCCACCTGGGCATGGTGATTCCATTGAATTGGGTGGACGAAATTATTCAATGTTTTTTATACCGAGAAATTTATTGTTGAATTTGTGCTTTCCCATGCATTATTCTTTTGGCCAGCATAAGATTAATTGATAAATTTGCACCCCTTTTTATAAGCGGGAATTTAGCATGTCTAACGAAGCCAAAATATTTTCAGGATCAACAAGCAAGCAACTTGGTGAAAGCATTGCGCACGAATTTGGGCAATCGCTTGGAAAATATTCATTGGCAAAATTTTCTGATGGGGAATTTCAACCCTCTTTTGATGAGTCAGTAAGAGGTTGTGATGTATTTATTGTTCAATCTACTTTTCCTCCAACTGACAACTTATTTGAATTGTTGTTAATGGTCGATGCAGCAAAACGTGCATCAGCACGAAGAGTAATTGCGGTAATACCTTATTTTGGTTTTGCTCGTCAAGATAGAAAGGATCAGCCACGAGTGCCAATAGGTTCTAAAATGGTAGCCAATTTGCTTACAGCTGCAGGTATAAGTCGTGTAATGACTATGGACTTGCATGCAGATCAAATTCAAGGATTTTTCGAAGTTCCTGTAGATCATTTGTATGCCTCAGCGGTGTTTACAGAAGTAATTAAAGAGCTCAAATTGCCAAACCTAGTTATGGCATCACCTGATATGGGAGGTTCTAAAAGGGCTTATGCTTATGCAAAGCATTTAGAATGTGAGGTTGTAATTTGTTACAAACAAAGAAAAAAAGCCAACAAAGTCGATAAAATGTTTCTCATTGGAGATGTGAAAGGAAAGGATGTATTGTTGGTAGATGATATGATTGACACTGCAGGTACATTGACCAAAGCAGCAAACATTATGGTAGAGAAAGGGGCAAATTCGGTCCGTGCCATTTGTACGCATCCAATTTTATCTGGAGAAGCCTACGAACGTATTGAAGCGTCTTCCTTGGATGAATTGATCGTGACAGATACGATACCATTAAAAAGACAAAGTGATAAAATTCGTGTGGTTTCTGTTGCAGATCTCTTCGCAAAAGTGATCTACAAAGTGCACAACTACGAATCCATCAGTTCATATTTTATATTTTAAAACAATTATCAAAACATAGATAGTCATGAAGGTTATTGAATTGGAAGCAACAATGCGCGATGAGGTAAGAAAGAAGTCTGCGCTTGCAAACCTGAGAAAAGAAGAAAAAATACCTGCAACGTTATATGGCGGAAAAGAAAACCTCAATTTTCATGTCAACGAAGTAGCATTTTCTAAATTATTGGCAAAGTCAGAAGTATTTATGGTCAGCCTGAATTTAGGTGACAAAAAAGTAAATACTGTAGTGCGTGAAGTGCAGTTTCATCCTGTAACAGACCGTCCAATTCACATCGACTTTATGGAGGTGTTTGACGATAAAGTAATCACTATTGGCGTACCTGTTAGATTTACAGGAAATTCAATTGGAGTAATGAACGGAGGACAAAGACGTGAGAAATTGAGAAAACTTGTGTTGAAGGCATTGCCTAAAGACATACCAGAAGAGTTTGTCGTAGACGTAACTCAAATGAAAATAGGTGACGTAATTCAAGTAGAGAACGTGAGGCGTGAAGGCATTGAATTTTTGGATCACCCAAAAGCAGTAATTGTATCTGTTAAAACTTCTCGAAATGTAGTGGAGACTTCATTGGATGAAGAAGAAGAAGAAGGAGATGAAACTGCAGCGGAAACTGCAGATGCGGCGACTGAAGAAGCACCAGCTGCTGAATAATTAACATGAAGTATTTGATTGTAGGGCTCGGAAACATAGGAGCTGACTACGAACATACACGACACAATATAGGCTTTGATACATTGGATGCTTTTGCGAAAGCATCCAATGTTGTTTTTGAACCTGCCAGACTCGCTGATCGAGCGACAGTAAAGTTCAAAGGGCGCACTTTAGTGCTCATAAAGCCCACTACTTTTATGAACCTTAGTGGCAAAGCGGTGAATTATTGGCTGCAAAACGAAAAAATTCCAATAGATAAACTATTGGTGATTACAGACGACATTGCACTTCCATTTGGTACATTAAGGCTCAAAGGGAAAGGCAGCGATGGTGGGCACAATGGCTTAAAAAACATCAATCAAATTCTAGGTTCTCAACAGTATGCCCGATTACGATTTGGCGTAGGCAATGATTTCCTTAAAGGAAGACAAGTAGAATATGTCTTGAGCCAATGGAATAAAGAGGAATCTGATAAGTTGGCGGAACGTATCGAACAAAGTACGAAATTTATTCAAGGATTTTGTTCGATTGGTTTGAATCGTACGATGTCTGAATACAATGGAAAATAGGACTTAATTTGATCTTATTGAGAATTCGTCAGCATCCAAACCCACAGGAAATTTTAGACGAAAGGCATCGAGTGGTTCTTTTTCAAGTGTCATGGTTTGTATCACTTCTTTCTCTTCTTGAGCTTGCCAAAGCAAATCTCCTTTATAATCGATGAGCATTGAACTTCCAGAACAATTCACTCCATTGCCGTCCTTACCTATTCTGTTTACAGCAGCCACATAAGCTTGATTCTCTATGGCTCGTGCATAAAGTAGTTTTTGCCAGGCAGTAACACGCACTTCAGGCCAATTAGCTACGTAAATCAATAAATCATAGTCAGCGGAAATACTCCCATCTGCTAACGGTATAAATTTATTTCTGCTCCACACTGGGAAACGCAAATCGTAGCAAATCTGTGGACGAATTTTCCAACCTTTTAAGTTAAAATCCAATACACGTTCACCTTGGTTAAAGTGACGATTTTCATCGCCCATTCTGAATAAATGCCTTTTGTCATACGCAAGCATTTCACCATCCGCTTTACAAACAATAAAACGATTGTAAATTTTACCTTTTTCCGTGACAATAATGCTTCCCCCAATTGCTGTTTGTATTGATTGCGCTTTGTTTTTAAGCCATTTTACAGCAGATCCACCCATAGGCTCAGCAAGCAATTTAGAGTTCATGCTAAATGCGGTACTAAACGTCTCTGGCAAAAGGATAAGATCGGTAGGGTCAATCTGGTCGATTAACTGATCAAAATGTGAAAGATTCTTCGCGATGTCTTCCCAATACAAATTTGTTTGAATCAAACTAAGTCTGAGACTGCTCATGCTTATATTTTCTGAAGTATTTCAGCTGCTTGCTCTAAGGTATGATTTTCCTTGGCAAAACAAAAACGAAGCACTTTATTGTCTATTGCCTGATTGTAAAACACAGAGACAGGTATTGAAGCAATTTTATGATCTTTGGTAAGCCTGATGGCAAATTCTGTATCCTTTTCTTCTGATATTTTACTATAGTCAAGCAGCTGAAAATAAGTGCCTGCAGTATCACTAAGTTTAAATCGACTACCCTTGAGTAAGGATTGAAATAAATTTCGTTTTTCTTGATAGAAGGAACTCAAGCCCAAAAACTCATCTTCTTTTTTTAGGAATTCCGCATAGGCATATTGCACAGGGCTGTTCACAGTAAACACATTGTATTGATGTGTTTTTCTGAATTCTTGCATAAGATCTGCTGGTGCTAAACAATAGCCGACTTTCCAACCTGTAGTGTGATAGGTTTTTCCAAAACTCGAAACGATGAAGCTTCTTTTAACAAGCTCTGGAAAAAGAGCAATACTTTGATGGGACTGGCCATCGTATATAATGTGTTCATAGACTTCATCACTCAGCAACAAAATATTGCTGTTGTGCACAATTTTTTCCAATTGAATAAAGTCTTCCCTGCTAAGCACACTCCCTGTTGGATTGTGCGGAGAGTTTAAAATGATCATTTTAGTTTTTCGATTGATCATCTTTTTTACTTCTTCCCAATCGATGCTATAATCTGGTGTTTTCAATTGAACGTAGACTGGCTTTCCACCGACTAATTCAATGGCTGGTTCATAACAATCATATGCAGGAGTAAAGATTAAAACTTCATCATCTTCATCTACAGTGGCTGCAATGGCCGTGAATATGGCTTGAGTCGCCCCTGCAGTCACCGTGATCTCCATCTCTGGATCATAGGTTGTACCATAAAGAGATGCAGTTTTATAGGCAATTTGTTCTCTCAATGCCATCACTCCTGGCATTGGAGCATATTGATTGTGGCCTTGTCGCATTGCTTGATGAACAAGTTCTATAAGTTGATCAGAACAGTTGAAATCAGGAAAACCTTGAGATAGATTAAGCGCCCCTTCTTCACGGGCAAGGCCTGACATCACTGTAAAAATTGTAGTACCTACCTTGGGTAACTTAGACCTTAAACTGGCCGTGAATTCTGGCATGTATAAATTTATTCGGCAATGGAAGCCTTTAAGAATTCTCTATTCATCCGAGCAATGTTCTCAATAGAAATTCCTTTAGGGCACTCTACTTCACATGCACCTGTGTTTGAACAAGGGCCAAAACCTTCTTTCTCGGCTTGTTTTACCATGTTTAATACGCGGGTTTTGGCTTCTACTTGGCCTTGTGGCAAGAGCGCATATTGTGAGATTTTGGCGGAAACAAACAAGGATGCAGAGGCATTTTTACAGGCCGCTACACAGGCGCCGCAGCCAATGCATGCTGCTGCATCAAAAGCTTCATCTGCATATTCTTTTTCAATAGGAATAGCATTGGCATCTTGGGTGTTTCCAGAAGTATTTACAGAGATGTAACCTCCAGCATGTTGAATGCGATCGAATGAACCACGATCAACCACCAAGTCTTTAATAATTGGAAATGCTTTCGCTCTCCATGGCTCGATGTAGATTGTATCTCCATCATTGAATGAACGCATGTGCAATTGGCATGTAGTAATTCGTTTGCCTGGTCCATGAGGTTCTCCATTGATGTACAAAGAACATGCTCCACAAATTCCTTCTCGGCAATCATGATCAAACTCTACAGGACTTTCTCCATTTTCGATTAAGTCATTGTTCAATGTATCTAACATCTCCAGAAAAGAACTATCAGGAGAAACCGACTTCAATGTATAAGTTTCTAACTTCCCTTTCGATTGGGCATTTTTTTGCCGCCATATCTTCAATGTTAAATCTAATCCTTTAGCTCCAGACATAAATATCTATTTATAAGAACGTGTTTTCAGTTCTACATTTTCAAATTTCAATTCTTCTTTGTGTACAATTGCTTCAGATGGCTTGCCAGTATATTCCCATGCAGCCACATAAGCAAAATCATCATCGCGTCTTAGGGCTTCTCCTTCTTCCGTTTGGTATTCTTCACGGAAGTGTCCCCCACAAGATTCTTTTCTTTCAAGAGCGTCTCTTGCAAACAATTCTCCTAGCTCAAGAAAATCCGCTACTCTGCCTGCTTTTTCAAGTTCGCTATTCATTTCTGTAGAATCCCCCGGTACTTTTACTTCTTTCCAAAACTCTTCTCGCAAAGCAGAAATTTCTTCTACTGCTTGATTCAAACTTTCTACGCTTCTCGCCATGCCGACTTTGTTCCACATAATCAAGCCTAACTTCTTGTGAAAATAATCTACTGTCTTGCTACCATTATTCTTTAGAAAAGATTCAATTTGAGCATTCGCTTTTTGTTCAGCCTCTTCAAATTCCGGTGAATCGGTTGGGATTTTACCGGTGCGAATATCTGCTGCAAGGTAATCTCCAATGGTGTATGGCAAGACAAAATATCCATCCGCCAATCCCTGCATTAATGCAGAGGCACCCAATCTATTGGCTCCATGGTCTGAGAAGTTGGCTTCACCAATAGAGTACAAGCCTTTTACATTGGTCATTAAATTGTAATCTACCCATAATCCACCCATAGTGTAATGCACAGCAGGATAGATTTTCATAGGTGTTTCGTAAGGATTTTCAGCGGTGATCTGCTGATACATCTCAAACAAGTTGCCATATTTACTTTCAATCACTTTTTTACCCATCGTTCTGATCTCTTCAGTGGATGGATTCTCGATGCCTCTTACATGAGCTTCCTCTTTCCCATATCGATCAATGGCAGCTGAAAAGTCTAGGAAAACACCTTCGTTGGTGTCATTGTTGACGACTCCATATCCTTCATCACACCTTTCTTTGGCTGCCCTTGAAGCAACATCTCTAGGTACGAGATTTCCAAAAGAAGGATATCTGCGTTCTAGGTAATAATCTCGATTCTCTTCCGCAATGTCTGTGGGTTTTAAATTGCCTTCACGAACAGCTTTGGCATCTTCTAATTTCTTTGGTACCCAAATTCTACCATCGTTCCTCAAAGATTCTGACATTAAGGTCAACTTTGATTGCTGAGTTCCGTGCACTGGAATACAAGTGGGGTGAATTTGTGTGTAGCAAGGGTTGGCAAAATACGCGCCTTTTTTGTGTGCCTTCCATGCAGCAGTAACGTTTGACCCCATAGCATTCGTCGACAAAAAGAAAACGTTTCCGTAACCTCCTGAGGCAAGCACAACTGCATGGGCAGAGTGGCGTTCAATCTCACCGTTGACTAAGTTTCTAGCTATGATACCTCTTGCTTTACCGTCTACAATAACAACATCAAGCATTTCGTGGCGGTTGTACATCTTTATTTTGCCTTTGGCAATCTGGCGGTTCATTGCCGAATAAGCACCGAGTAGCAGTTGCTGACCTGTTTGACCTTTAGCATAAAAGGTTCTGGAGACAAGTACTCCACCAAATGAGCGGTTGTCTAACAATCCACCATAATCTCTTGCAAAAGGTACGCCTTGCGCAACGCATTGGTCAATGATGTTGGCAGAAACTTCTGCTAAACGGTAGGTGTTTGCCTCTCGAGAGCGGTAATCACCGCCTTTTATCGTATCGTAAAATAAACGATAGGTAGAGTCTCCGTCTCCTTGGTAATTTTTTGCTGCGTTAATTCCCCCTTGTGCTGCAATAGAGTGCGCACGTCTCGGAGAATCTTGATAGCAAAATGTCTTTACGTTATAACCTAACTCAGCAAGGGTAGCTGAGGCAGAACCTCCAGCCAATCCAGTGCCTACAACAATAACATCAATGTTTCTCTTGTTGGCCGGATTGACCAAATCAATGTTGTTTTTATGGTTTGTCCATTTGTCTTTGAGTGGACCTTCAGGTATGTTAGAATCTAAGCTCATTTCTTCAATTTCAAAATTGGACTACAATCGGATGAACATGTAAATGGGGATAATGGCAAACAAAGCAGGAACCAATATAGCAAAGGCAAATCCTACCTTATTGATCATTGGGCTGTATTTCTTATTGCGCAAGCCCAAAGACTGAAAACCACTTTGGAAACCATGCACTAAATGAAAAGCAATGGCTATCATTCCGATGACATAAAACGCCACCAAAATTGGATTTTGAAAACCATCCAAAACGATTGTATACAAATCTTTCATGGCAGTGCCCAATATTTCTCCATTGGCAACAACTTCACCATTAACAACTTCTCCGCCTTTTACAATTGTGCCATCATTTAATAGTGGAGATATGTTGTCTTCCGCCTTTTGATACGGAACTTCTTGAAACTTGTAGATGTACCAGAAATTTTGCATGTGGACAACTATGTATACAAATATGATTGTTCCTAATATTCCCATGTTTCTTGATGACCAAATGGAGTTAGCTCCAGGCTTGCTGTATGCGTATCCCTGGGGTCTGGCTTTTTTGTTATTTACACTAATCACAATGCCATCTATAGCATGAAAGAGTATGCTTATGTATGTAACATACGAGAGTAATTTAACAGCCGGATTTGTAGTCATAAAGACTGCATATTCGTTGAATTGTAGTTGTCCTTCATAGCCTGAGATAAACAACTGCAGGTTTCCCGCTAGGTGTCCAATCAGAAACAAACACAAGAATAAACCTGTGAATGCCATCCAATATTTCTTGACGATGTGTGATTTAATTAATCCTTTAGATTCGCTCATCTTAACCTTATTTATTTTGAGATGATAATTGCTCAGACAAAGTTAATTCTTGATTGACTGCCAAACAATAAAAACCATTCAATATCACTATTTAGAGTCATTCTTAATAAGTAATATGCCTTCGCATTTATTGTGATTATTACAACTGTCTAGCTAGTTTGATCTTAATAGATTGCATTTCTTTAGCTACAGACACTTCATTACATTTGAAGCCCAAAATGAACCTATGAAATACTTGCCTATATCTCCTGAGCTCTTTGTAAAAAACAGAGCTAAGTTGGCATCAAAAATGCCCTCAAATTCAATCGCTGTTTTCAACGCAAATGACACCATGCCCACGAATGCTGATGGGACTATGCCTTTCAGACAAAACAACAATCTATTCTATTTGAGTGGGGTTGATCAGGAAGAAACCATTTTAGTCATTTATCCTAATGCTCCTGTTGAGAAATACAAGGAAATGTTGTTTTTAAAAGAAACAAATGAAGAAATAGCGATTTGGGAAGGGGAGAAGCTTACCAAAGATGCAGCAAAAGCAGCAACTGGGATCAATTCAATTTATTGGTTGCAAGATTTTGAAAAAACCTTGCAAACGATTGCTTTTGAGGCTGAAACCATTCTTCTAAGTGACAATGAGCATTTACGTTCCTCCAATCAAGTGCAGACAAGGGAAGATAGATTTAGAGATTGGATAAAATCTGCTTACCCCAATCATAAATACGATCGGATAGCCCCCATTATTGATTATTTACGTTCGGTAAAAGAACCAGAAGAGATTGATTTAATGCAGCATGCATGCAACATCACTTCGAAAGCAGTAAACCGTGCATTGAAATTTATCAAACCGGGTGTCATGGAATACGAAATTGAAGCAGAGCTCATGCATGAGTTTTTAAGAAACCGATCTCGGGGCTTTGCCTACACTCCAATTATTGCGTCAGGCTTTAATGCTTGTGTATTGCATTATATTGAAAACAACCAGGAATGTAAAGACGGTGATTTAATCCTTATGGATATTGGAGCGGAATACGCCAATTATGCTTCAGATTTGACGAGAACCATTCCAGTGAATGGAAAATTTACAGCACGACAAAAAAAAGTATATGATGCTGTCTTGCGTGTGATGCGAGGGGCCATGAATATCCTCAAACCTGGCATTACTTTAAGCGATTACCACAAACAAGTTGGGGATATGATGACAGTAGAATTGCTAAAGTTAGGATTGATTTCTCAAAAAGATGTAGATGAACAAAACCCTGAATGGCCAGCTTACAAGAAGTATTTTATGCATGGCACCTCCCATTACATAGGTCTGGATGTTCATGATGTAGGCAGCTGGTACAAGCCCATTGAGGCTGGTATGGTATTTACTGTGGAACCAGGGATATATATTCGGGAGGAAAACATGGGCATTCGATTAGAAAACGACATTTTAATCACTGAAGACGGATACAAAGATCTTATGGCTGAAATTCCGCTTGAAACAGAGGAGATTGAAGCCTCAATGGGAGCGTAAATGCCTGCTTTTTTTGATTACCGTGGAGGCAAAATAGCATACACCGTCAAGGGGCATGGACGTACTGTGCTTTTCATTCATGGTTTCCTAGGAGATCAAACCATTTGGAATGCATATACAAAAGCCCTTAAATCTAATTTTCGAACAATAACCATTGATTTGCCCGGGCATGGAAAATCTGACGTCTTTGGTTATGTCCATCAAATGGAATACGTTGCAGAATTAATTCAAGCATTGCTCAAAGAGCTCAATGTTAGAAGATGTGTTTTGGTGGGGCATTCTTTAGGTGGATATATAAGCTTGGCCTTTGCAGAATTATTTCCAGATCAAGTCATAAGCTTGGTGATGTTAAACTCTACAGCTAGAGGAGATGGTCCCGAAAAAAATCAAGCTAGAGACCAACTTATACAACTTGTAAAGAAAGACCAAAAGAAGGCCCTTCAACTATTGGTGCCTACATTTTTCAGAAAAAGTGGTCGCGGAACACATTTGATGAAAATGGCATATCTCAAGAAAGCCATGAGTTGTAAACCACAAGGCATAATTGCAGCTATTGAAGGTATGAAACATAGAAAGGAAAGAGAAATCGTGTTAAAGTTTGCACCATTTCCTTTTTTGTTTATTGCAGGAGAATTGGATGAAGTGTTTAACTATAAGGATCTTGAAAGTCAATCTAGATTGAACGAAAAAGGGCAATATCTTTTATTGAAAGCATCCAGTCATATGTCTGTTTTAGAAGAAAAGGAGAAGATCATTTCTGCATTGAAAAGCTTTGCAAATAAAGGTTTAGTTTAAATGAATATTTGTCTTAGATATTTCTCCTTGATCAATGATAAACAATTGGTACTTTCCAGGGGTTAATTGATCAACATTGACTTTTGTAGAGCCGTTGTTTTCAATGAATCCGCTAATTCGAATCTTTCCATTAAGATCGCACAAGTCATAGATTACATCTGTAGAAGATGTGTTGTAATCTATAAACAGAGCAGTATTTTCAACTGAGATACCTGTGTGTTTGATTGATTTAATGGCGGTTATGCTTAATTGTATATTGTATAAATACGTTCAAATAGATTGTGAAGTTTGCACTAATAGACCAATGAACTGTAGACTTCTATGAAAGAGTTGAATTAGTCGATGGAATAGTTAAATAATTCCAAAAGAATAATTAGTTTGGAAGCTCTGACATTAACCAATTTCTAAGCATAATGTACTGTGATAGTCTAGTTAAATATAAAAGACGCAAAACAAGAGCGGTCAAGCTCGGGACTAAAAGTATTGGGGAAGAAGCTCCTATTCTTTTACAATCGATGACCACAGAAAACACAATGGATCTTGAAAAAACGGTGGAACAATCCATCAGAATGATAGAGGCGGGATGTGAATTGGTTCGAATTACAGCACCTAGTATAAAGGAGGCAGAGTTCTTGGCCACTATTAAAAAATCCTTAAGATCTAAGGGCTATGATACCCCATTGGTAGCCGACATTCATTTTACGCCCAATGCTGCTGAAATTGCTGCCAGAATCGTAGAGAAAGTGAGGGTCAATCCAGGAAATTATGCTGATAAGAAAAAATTTGAAGAGCTAGAATATACTGATAAGTCTTATAAAGCAGAACTCGATCGTATTGAGGAAAAGTTTACCCCACTCGTCAATATTTGCAAAGAAGAAAACATTGCGTTGCGCATTGGAACAAACCATGGATCTCTGTCAGACCGAATTTTAGGAAGATATGGAGATACTCCTTTAGGCATGGTTGAATCTGCCATGGAGTTTATCCGCATTTGTCGTAAAAATGATTTTCACAATATAGTACTCTCAATGAAAGCGAGCAATACTCTGGTCATGGTACAGGCGTATAGACTGCTGGTAGACCATATGAAAAAGGAGGGTATGGATTATCCCCTTCATCTTGGAGTTACTGAAGCCGGAGATGGGGAAGATGGAAGAATTAAATCGGCTGTTGGAATTGGCACCTTGCTAGAAGATGGACTTGGGGATACGGTCAGGGTTTCGCTCACTGAAGAACCTGAAGCCGAGATTCCAGTTGCAAGAAAATTGGCGGAACGTTATCACCTTAGAGAGCAGCACAATTTAATACCAAAAGTTGAAAATTATCCGATAGACCCATACAATTACCAAAGAAGAGCGTCAAATTCCGTGCTAAATATTGGGGGCAAAAATGTCCCAGTTGTCTTAGCAGATTTATCTCAAGAAAAGGAAATAAAGGCCACCCATTTTTTTCCTTTTGGGTACAATTACTCTATACCACTTGACAAATGGAACTTTCGTGAACAAGCTGTTGACTTCATTTATATTGGCCAGCATGATCTTGATTTTGAAAAGCCCACAACTGTAGGAATAATCCAAGATATAGACGTTTGGTTAGTGTCAAAGAAGAGAGAAGGATTTTATCCATTGTTAAAATTTGGATCAAGAGAACATGCGACATTTTCGTCAGATGTGCCCTTCTTTTTGAGTATAAAGGCATCTGAACTAATTAAAAATCAAGAGGCCTTGACTTACTTGAAGAATACGCCAAACCTTATTTTAGTCTTGGAAACGGAAAACACACATGGTATGGCAGAACAAAGAAGGGCCTTTGTAGATTTGATGTTGTCCAAAGTGAATTGTCCTTTGGTGATCAAAAGATCATATCAACAGCTTGACGAGGAGCGTTTTCAGTTGTTCAGTTCAACAGATCTGGGTGGCTTGCTAATAGATGGTTTAGGAGACGGAATATGGATAGACGCAAAAGATTGTTGTAGTAAACAGCAACTCGTTTCAACTTCTTTTGGGATCCTTCAGGCCACGAGAACAAGAATTTCAAAAACAGAGTACATTTCATGCCCTTCCTGTGGGAGAACTTTGTTTGACTTGCAAGAAACAACGGCAAAAATCCGAAAAGAAACTGCACATTTAAAAGGAGTTAAAATTGGAATCATGGGTTGCATTGTAAATGGTCCTGGGGAAATGGCAGATGCTGATTATGGTTATGTTGGAACAGGACCAGGCAAAATCACACTTTATAAGGAAAGAGAGGTGGTTCAAAGAAATGTGCCTGAAGAAGAGGCAGTGGAAGCACTCATTCAATTAATCAGAGAACATGGTGATTGGATTGAAGCCCCAATCCTTGAGCATTGAGTTGCCTCCAAATTAATTATCTTCGAATCTTATGAATAAACTGATCCTTCCAATTCTAATTGTTTTTCTGTGGGCTTGTGAAAACACGTCTGATAAAGTACAAGATGATACTAATAATGGCCAATCTAAGCTCGTAGAGAAAAATGATTCTGTAATAAATCAAATGCTCTCAACCTTCAATCAGATTCAAGAAAATTTGAATGAAATAAAAAGAAGAGAAGGCTTAATTGAGATTCAATCAATTGATTCTGCAGACATTGTTGAGAAAGAGTTTACGATTAATGAGGACATAGAGAAAATCAGCCAATTGATGTTTCAAAATGAACATTTGATTGAGAAATTACAAAATGAATTGTCTAGTTCAAACATCAAGATAGATCAATTTAGGAAGTTGGTCGACGATCTTCAGAGTCGCTTAGACGAAAAAAACATAGAAATTGCAAGATTGAATGAAATTTTAGAGAAGAAGAGTATAAAGATTGACAAGCTCTATTTTTCAGTAGACTCTTTAAAGGACATCAATCTGAGAAGAGAGAAAACCATTCGAAGGCAAATTGATGACATGAATGTTGCTTTTTATGCCTATGGGACATTTAAAGAATTGAGAGAACAAAAAGTCTTGACGAAAGAAGGCGGGTTTTTGGGCGTTGGAGCAAGACAAGAATTAAAAGACGATTTCAACGAAATGTACTTTAGCCGAATCGACAAACGTGTTCAAAGGTCATTTCTTATCTATTCTAAGAAAGCAGAATTGGCGACCACCCATCCCAAAGAATCTTATCGATTCGTGGGTTCAGATGATCAAATCGACAGCCTAGTTATCCTTGACCCAAATGAATTCTGGCGGACAAGTGGCTACCTCGTCATTGTTATTGATTAGCTTCTTCCAAATTTGAAATGGCAATATATGCCATTAGCCCCATGCCGTGTTTCAATGCATTCTCGTCGATGTTGAATTTTGGGTGGTGTACAGAATGCACTATTCCTTTCTCTTTATTTCCAACGCCTAAGCGATAAAAGCACACCTTAGATTGTTGTGAGAAGTAAGCAAAATCTTCAGCGGTCATTCTTAAATCCAACTCTTTGACATTTGGAGCCCCTAAATAGTTTTCAGCTGCTGACTTACTGCATGCTGTAGCAATTGTATCGTTAACAAGAAAGGGATATCCCTTCATGATGTTTACTTCGCATTCTCCACCATGTGCCTTTGCAATTTTTTGGGCGATTTTTCGAATTTGCTGATGATAAAGTGCTCGGCAGTTTTCATCCATGGTGCGCAGTGTCCCTTCAAGATAAACAGCGTCAGGTATTACATTGGTTGCCCCTTCACCTATGATTTTTCCAAAGGAGAGTACAGTAGGTATAGTAGGGGGCGCTATGCGGCTGCTCAGTTGTTGTAGTTCTACCACAATGTTGGCTGCAATCACAATAGGATCTATGTTTTTATGAGGCAGAGCAGCGTGTCCTCCTTTACCCTTTACAGTGAGGTATATTTCATCCGCTGAGGCCATGTACATTCCTGACTTGAATCCAACTTCTCCCACCTTAAATTCTGGGTAAACGTGCTGCGCGATTATTCGCTCTGGGCAATATTTATCTAAAAGTCCCTCTTTAATCATTAGAGAGGCTCCCCCAGGTAATTTTTCTTCGCCAGCCTGAAAGATGAAAACCAATCTGCCCGACCATGTATCTTTTAGGTCATACAAAATTTTAATCGCACCCATTAAACAGGCAGCATGCACATCATGGCCACAGGCATGCATTTTGTTTTTTTGATTTGAAGAATATGGTACTTGGTTCTGTTCTTGTATAGGTAATGCATCCAAATCTGCACGAAGGCCAATAGTTACTCCTTCTTTCTTTCCATTCAAAACAACTGTAAAACCTGTCTCTATCCAGCGCTGATCAATTTCAATCCCCCAATCATTGAGTTTTGAAATCAGAAAATTTGCAGTTTCAAATTCTTGAAAAGAAAGTTCAGGGTTCTGGTGTAAATGATGACGAATACTTTGTATCTCTTTGAACAAAGCTTCGGACAACTGTTTAATTTTTTGAATCGTTTCCTTCATCTATTTGGAAAAGAAAATCATTTTTATAGCTGCTACCAACAAGATGAAACCGAATATTTTTTTCATAACGATCTCATCAATGTAGGTGATGGATAATTTTGAACCTAGGTATCCACCTATAATAAAAGCAACTGCAATGACTGCTGCATATTTAATATTTAGAGCTCCAGCTTTATAATAATTCATGGCTGCCAAAATACCAATTGGGGGCAACATGAGTGCTAAACTAGTTCCTTGAGCTGTATGTTGACTGAATCCCAAAAAGTAAACCAATGCTGGAACGATGATGATACCGCCGCCTACGCCAATAAGCCCACTAAGTATTCCAGCAAATATTCCAATTAATAGCAAGATGATCAATGTCGTTATACTCATGTTTCAGCTGATTTAAATGTCTAAACTTAAAGAAAAGATAAATTGACTATCCTTGCTGATATCTCCATTTTCAATTCCCCATGCCCAATCGGCCCTCATAAAATAGCCAAGTAAGATAGACCTGACACCAAAGCCAACTCCTCCCACAATTGGATCATTGATATTTTCATAGGTCACTGTAATGGGTGGAGTAAATCGTGTCTCGTTGTTTAGTGGATTGTCATCGGCAAAAGGTGAAGGACCTTCCCAGGCCGTTCCAATATCGCCAAAACCTATCAACTGAAAATTCTTTACAAACTCTGATTGAATCGGGCGATTAATAAAATAGGAGAAAATCGGAAGTCGCAGTTCATTATTCATAACAGCAAATCGGCTTCCATTTCTTACATTTTGAAGAAACCCTCTCATGTTTGATGCCAAGGCTTGAAAACCATAATTCTGAGTTTGATCAATTGGTGTAGACTCATCAAAGATGTCTGACTTCCACCATTCATCGACACCACCCAGATAATAAATTAGTGGATTAGATCCAAAAGAGGCACTTGCTGCAAATCGACAAACAAATATGAATTCCCGATGAATTTTTTGATAATGTCGAAAATCAAGGCCAATTACTGTAAGGTCAGAAGAGTTGGTATTCTCTTGTTCACTGTACACCAGTTGAAACTGTTCTGCAAAAAATTTATAACGTGTTCCGTTCTTAATGTTCAATGCTACATTTCTTGTATTGTCAAATACATATGCAATTTTGGCAGATGCCCAGTATTGGTCAATGATTTCATCTTGTAAATTAAACTGACTACTTGAAAGTGGCACAATTTTATCGTTTCGCAGACTAGCAACAGTTCTTAAACTTGTCACCTCACTGAAGGGCCAAATGAGGTTAACAGAACCTCTGAGGGTTTTGACATCATATGGAGGGTTTACATTGTCTTGAGCATTTCCGTTAAAAATAAATGAATTGTCTGTCACTCTTTGCCTTGTTCTAGATACGGTGTAGGCTTTGTCCAATCTATTTTTTAGATTTTGATAGGTCATTGAGTATTCAATTAAATCTCCTGAGTACCTGAATCCACCATATACTCTGTGATTTTCCATCAGATCTATAATGCCCATATTGGTGTTTACCCCAACTCCAGGGTTGATGTAAGGGCCTCCATTAAAGATTTGATATTGACCATTTATGAAATTATTGTTCAGCTGTAATATGCTATTGTCGGGGCTAAAGTTTAGTCGATAAATTCTCTGTGTTGGAAATTCTATGTCAGTGATTGATTCCTCCGTGACATCACTTTTTGCCGTTGCTTTAGCGATCGTTTTTTTACTTGACGAAAACTGATAATCATCTATGTTCATCTCTTTTTCTACTTCAGGAAATGCATCAAATATTTTGACTTTTAATGCTTTTTCTTTGAGCAATTGCTCAAAAACTTCATCTTGTTTTTGATTGGTTTTTGAATCTATTGATTCTTCAAAAGATTCATTCAAATCTTTAGTAAGTAGTGCATATTTTCCATCAATAAAATGAATTTTATTAATCAAGTTTGTAGCGTTCGATTGCTGATGCAAAATATTCCTATTGTACGTTCCTTCAATTTCAGCTTTGTAGAAGTAGTCATAGTGAATGGTGGTGTCAATTCTGCTTATGGAACTGTCATAGGTGGCTGATTTGCGAATGCTTTTAGCGTTATGGTCCTCCAAAAAATACAAGGTGTTTCCGGAAACTACAGGGTTTCGCTCATCTTTCATAGAGGTATTGGTAACAGACACCATTCTATTCCCTTTTCTGTCCATATGGTAAACAAATACATCTTTTTCATGATTGAATTCATTCTCTACATGAAATAGATTCAGGCTGTCATTATCTCTGTTGGATATGAAATAGATTCTTTTTCCATCTGAGTCAAATACTGGTTCTAGGTCATCGTATATGTCATTGGTTAAATTCTGTTGGGTATTTCCAAGAATATTATACAAGAATAAATCAGAACGTCCTTCGTTGATGCCAGAGAAAATAAATGATTTTCCATCTGGATGAAAGTTGTAATCAAGCACCTTCTCCATCTTAAATATCGGTTTGCCATTTAGACCTCTATTTTCGAGATTATAAGAAAAGAAGTAGATGTCGCCTTTCTTTTCAGTAATGAAGGTTAGGCTTTGACCACTTGGGTGCCATTTGACAATAGGGAAGGAGTAATCTTGGATGCGTTCTAGTTTTCTTTCGCCCTTATAAATTTTAATCCGTTTATCATTTAACCGATCATAAAGAAATATCTTGTATTTGCCTAATTGATTTGTTGAATAGGCATAAAAACGACCTGATGAGTCGGATGAAAAGTTTTGATACCTTCTGTTCTTTCTTATTTTTATATCAAGCGGATCGCCGAGAGATTTGCTTGGCAAGTTTTCATCTTCATTGAATTCTCTTTGAGCACTCAAGAACCACTCTTTGTAAAGATCTTCTAGAGGAGCGCCTAAGATTAAGGCGAATCCATCGTTTATTTCTCTACTTACTTTTGTCATGTAAAGTATATTGGAAATCACATGCTTACCATAAGATTCATCAATGTATTTCCACAAGCCGTGTCCTGCTACAAGCGCCTCTTCGCTGGAGAGGGCATTAAATTTTTGAAAGTTATTGCTGAGTATGCCATCTTTTAATTGTGCATGTATTCTAGGGTTGTTGGGGTCTGTGAGGTATGAGATTAAGCCATTTAAATACCATTCTGGCAAGTTTAGAAGCGCAGAATTTCTCAATACTTCCTTCCAATTCCCACCATACAACATTTGATAGATTAATACCCTGAATAATCCTGCGTCAATTTGTCTTTCGAAGGTGCTATAATCCCCATCAAAATAAATAAACACCTTTGAGCCGACAATACGTGTTACACCGCCGATGTTTGAGCCTTCAGTTGTAGATAAGCCAATGTTACTTTGTCGGAAGTGAGATTGCTTATTATAGATGACGAATTGAACGCGCTCGTCCAAGTAATAATCTAAAAATTTTTCGAGTTCAGGAATTTTAGCATTGACATATTTTGCAGTGTGCTCTGCCAAGGGTTTTCCCCCTGTATAGAAATAGGTCTCAAACCGATCGAAACGATAGAATTGCCAATCAAAATCATCGTATTGTACTCGATTTTGACCAAATGTTGTTTGGCTACCGTTGTAGAATTGAGCTTTTACATGTACAGAGTATCCTCCTAAACAGAAAAGCAAAGCCAGTGAAAAAATGCGAATATGGAATTTATTCCAGCGCATGATATTGATTAAAAAGGTCAATAAAATTAAGCATTTAAAGCCTTAGACTTATTTTTGCACATCTATGATGAATGTCAAAAAATTTACCTTCAACCCCTTTCAAGAGAACACTTACATTATCTACGACGAATCGAATGAATGCATGATCATTGATCCGGGCTGTTTTGATAGAAATGAAGAACAGACGGTGGTCGACTTTGTTGATCGAAACGAGCTAAGAGTGGTTAAATTGTTCAATACGCATGCACATATTGATCATATTTTAGGGAATGCTTTTGTGAAAGAAAAGTTCAATGTTGATTTGTACGGCTGTTCAAGTTCCTTTCCAATGTTGGAATTGGCAAAGCGCTCAGCAATGGTGTATCAAATACCCTACAAGACAAGCCCTCCAATTGATGTGCCTTTGAAGGAGGGTGATCAATTGAGTTTTGGAAACACCTTGTTTGAAGTTCTATTTGTGCCTGGTCATGCGCCCGACCATTTGGTTTTGATTCATCCCAAAGAGAAAATAATGATCGGTGGAGATGTTCTTTTTAAAGGCAGTATCGGAAGAACGGACTTGCCAGGAGGGGAGCACGATCTCTTGATTCGGAACATTGAAAGTAAAATATTCACACTTCCAGACGAAACAATTGTTTACTCTGGTCATGGTCCTGAAACGACTGTGGGTAAAGAGCGCGATGCCAATCCATTCTTTTAATTATTGAGTAGCAGGCCCGTTGTAAATAGGAGCGTTACAATTGAAAGGATCTTTCCTTAGAAACATCAATTTAAAGCCCATTAACACTGGGAAAGTATCTCCATCGAAGAAACGAAAAGGGGGGAATACATCATCTATTGGATAGGCATTGGCAAATGGTATTTCAACATGTGGAACGAACAATATCTGTTCAGTTAATCTTAATCCTATTCCAGCTTGAAAATGCAATTGCACCTGCAATTCTGATGGGAACTCTTCAGTGGATTTATCCAAGGGATAATTGCCTGTTCTTTTATACTTCGATGAGATTAAATAATTCACATTTGTGCCAAATGCAAGGTTTAAAAAGCTTAATTGTCCGAGTTGCTTGGCATGAACCGCTCTAAAACTTGCTGTAATTGTTTGTATTCTAAAATTATTTGTTGAAGAAAAATTAATTTCTGTTAGGTCAGGTAATATAAGATCACCTTCATGTTCAACATTTCCATCAAACCTTCTGTAAGAAAGCCCTCCTTCCATATAGTGCACGAGTAGGGGATTCTCAAATGACTGATACCAGCCGATCTCAATTCCATACTTCAATTGACCGAGCTCGTTGAGACGATATTGGTATAGAGTGTCGTTAATATTTAGCTCATTTTTCGTTTTAGGTCCATAAGAGTATGTCAATAGCGGACTAATGTAGAATCCACCATTTTTGTATTCTCGGTTAAGAGGAAAAATGTCTTTTGTTAGTTGAGCATAGGAGCCTAACGAAGCTAAAAGTGAAAAAATAAATAATATCGAGCTTTTAGGCATTGCTTGCCAAGTGTATGATTTCTTTTTCAATGTCTTCGCTATCCCAAATTTCTTCAATGTTATCCTTTCGCATGATTTGATCCATGATTCCTTTTTGTAGATCGCCTGCTGCTAAAGCCTTGGCGTATGGGATATGACTGAAAGTTACTTGAGAATACAAGGGCATCCATTTGTCAGGATGTTTCTCAAAAATTTTCTGTTCAATTTTTTTTCGCAACAAAAAGGAAGGATCAGCCACAAGATCTCGCATCTCAATATAGTTCTGCAAGGCCAAATTAGAAATGGCATCAGCGTCGGCTTTTCTATTGGTAGAAAACTCTTCAAATGCAGCCGTCCAATTTCTTTCATTGGATTCGAATATTTCATCGAATACACTGCAATCTTCAAAGCCAGAGTTCATTCCCTGGCCATAAAATGGAACGATGGCGTGTGATGCGTCACCCATCAACAATACATTTTCTTTGTAGTTCCATGGAGCACATCGGATAGTTACCAAAGAAGCGGATGGATTGGCATTGTAATCTTCTAATAAATTTGGCATTAATTCAAGGGCGTCAGGGAAAGTCTTTTTAAAGAAAGAATTGATCTCTTCGTCTGTCTTAATTGTGCTGAATGATTCTTCTCCTTCAAATGGAAAAAATAAAGTGCATGTGAAACTTCCATCTTCATTGGCAAGGGCAATCAACATAAATTTGCCTCTAGGCCAAATGTGTAAGGCATTTTTTTCAATTTGGTGTTTCCCATCCTTAGATGGAGGGATGGACAATTCTTTATACCCATGATCCAAATAATACTGTTGAAAATTGAAACGATCATTTTTCTGCATTCTTGAGCGTATTGCAGAAAAAGCGCCATCGGTTGCAAAAATGTGATCAAAGTGATGTGCGTGTTCAGCATCATTTTCGTCTACGAAGGTCATTGTGTTTGCATCTAAGTCAATGTCATGGCAACGATGGCTAAACTTGAAGGTTACATTTTCGAAGCTCTCTGCTAAATCCATAAGTGTACTGTTCAAGCCACCTCTACTTACTGAATAAATGGCTTCTTCCTCTTTACCATAAGACTGATAAGTTGTATTTCCTTCAATGTCATGCATGATTCTCCCGTACATAGGGATGGCCATTTTTGAGATTTCATGGTCAACCCCAACTGCTTTTAGTGCTTTCCAACCTCTGTTTGACAGAGCCAGGTTAATCGACCTTCCAGCTGACATACGTTGCTTTCGCATGTCTGCTCTTCGTTCAAAAACTTCAACTTGATAGCCTTTTTTTGCCATAAAAATGGCCTGTAAACTGCCTACCAAGCCAGCGCCAACAACTGCTATTTTTTTCATTGTTTATTCTTTAATTGATTCTTCAATGTATTTTCCAAAAAGGAATACATCCATAAAATTGTTATAAATTGGCGCAGGAGCTACTCGAATAACATTGGGTTCTCTCCAGTCTGCAACCACACCTTTTTTTGAGATGCGATCAAACAATTCTTTTCCATTTCCATGCGTCAGTATTGAAAGCTGTGCGCCTCTTTTTTGAGGTGTGATTACCTCAAATTGAATGCTATTATTTTGTTCACTGATTTGACCCAATATAAAATCAAGGTAGGCCGTTAACTTTTTCTGTTTCTCTACCAATCTATCCATGCCAGCCTCTACATGTAATTCCAGGGCTTTTTTATGGACAGCCATGCTCAAAACTGGCGCATTGCTCAATTGCCAACCATCTGCGCCGTAAGCTGCCTGAAACCCTTTTTTCATCTTAAATCTACCTTCTGACGGTGTTCCCCACCAACCAGCAAAGCGATTTAATTTTTGATTTGCAGCATGCTTCTCATGCACAAAAATACCTGCAACACTTCCTGGACCTGAGTTAAGGTATTTGTATGAACACCAAGCTGCAAAGTCAACTTTCCAATTGTGTAAATCGAGCAATACGTTGCCTGCAGCGTGTGCCAAGTCAAAACCTACAATGGCGCCTACTTCATGTCCTTTTCTTGTTATTTCTGGCATGGGTATTAACTGACCCGTGTAGTAGTTTACTCCACCTATCATCACCAATGCAAGCTCATCGCCGACTTCTTCTATTTTATTTAAGATGTCTGCTTCTCTTAGGGCATACTCTCCTTCTCTGGGATGCAATTCCACAATCGCATTTTCCGCCTCAAAGCCATGATGCCTTACCTGTGTTTCAAGTGCATATTGATCTGAAGGGAAAGCCTTGCCTTCACACAGTATTTTATAGCGCTTGGCAGTAGGTTGGTAAAAAGAAACCATGAGAAAATGAAGATTTCCTGTAAGCCCCCCCATTGGCGTAACTTCTTCTGGCAGAGCTCCCATAATCTTTGCTAAAAGTGGTTTAAATGACTCATGGTAGGAGTACCAAGGATTTTTAGCTTCAAAATGGCCATCGACTCCATATTTACTCCAATCATCCAGTTCCTGGTGAATTGCCTCCTTAGCTTTTGTAGGCTGTAATCCTAAAGAATTTCCTGTAAAGTAAATTTTGTTTTTGCCATCTTGTTGAGGGAAAAGAAATTTAGTTCTGAATGACTTTAACACATCATTCTGATCTTCATGTTCAGCAAAAGACCGGCTGTTTTCAAATTGCATAGCGTGAACTTAGATGAAGCATCAAAGATACAATCTAAGTGAGAAAAAGTTGGGTCAAAATAAAGATGATCAGTGGCATGATCAAAATAGACTCCATCCCAACACTATAGTACAGTTTACTTCTCTCTTTATTTATATTCACTGCCAATGCAGCTCCTGTAAACAATGTAAGAAGTAGACTCCAAATAATCGGAGACTGCCATTGTTGAGGCAGTGGAGAGAAGAGCGTTCCAATTGCCATTAGTAAAAAAAAGAGAAAATTGAGCACTCTACTTCGCTGCAAACCCAAGCTGTTTGCCAAGGTTATTAGACCAGTGTTCCGATCATTATTAATGTCTCTGATGTCAAAAGCAAAAGCTTCTGCGAACACAAACAACATTACAAAAAAGAACCAGAAAAGGATTTGTTCATTGTTGAATAGGTATTGAGCACTATGACCATGACTCAGTTGAGGTAAGATTACTACCGCAAAGGCCCAAACGATTGCAATAAGGGCTGTCTTGAAATACGGGATGGAACGAAGAGACTTGCCTTGATACAACTTCAATGGGTAAGCCAAACAAACAAGCCCTAAAACCATGGACAAATGTTTTGCCGGACCATTGAAAGATAAAAAACTGGCAACTGTAAATATAAATGACATCATTATAAGCAAATAATTAAGCCTGTAGGCCAATTTTAAATAGACTAGTCGATGATAGTTGTAAGTAAAAAGAGTTGAAAAAAAAATAAATAGATGGACAGGCTTGAAATTAAAGGGATCAGGATGAGACAGGCTCAATTCACAAAATATTGCCAAACTTAGAGCACAGAAAGCGATGTACAAATTCGAATTCGCTAAAAATTGAAGCAGTTTTCTCAATAGAAGAAAGTTTGTGTCATGAATAAACCCTAAACAATTGGGAGCTTCTTGTGTTGGGGCCTTTTATCACGCTAAATTAACCCTCAAATTTATACATCAAAGCTTGTCAAAAAGGCACCTAATGATTGTATGATGGATTATATTTGCAAACCAAAATTTAAAGGATGACTTCAGCACCATTTAGTAGCAGACATATTGGTCTTAGCCCTAGCGACATTGAAGCAATGTTGGCAGCAATTGGAGAAAACAGTGTAGATGAACTGATCGATAAGACAATTCCCAGTTCAATAAGAATGAAAGAGGAATTGCAACTTGCTTCTCCCATGAGTGAATACCAGTATTTGAAATTTTTAAAAAAAATAGCGTCAAAAAATAAAGTATTCAAAAGCTACATCGGTTTAGGGTACTACCCAACCAAGGTGCCTGCGGTCATTCAACGAAACATTTTAGAGAACCCAGGATGGTACACAGCATATACCCCTTACCAAGCTGAAATTGCTCAAGGAAGGTTAGAAGCCTTGTTGAATTTTCAAACCATGGTTACTGATTTGACAGCCATGGATTTAGCGAACGCATCATTGTTGGATGAGTCTACCGCAGTTGCAGAAGCAATGACTCTAATGTACAATGTACGAGATCGAGCGAGCAAGAAAAATGGTGTGAACAAGTTGTTTGTCGCGGAAGATGTTTTTCCTCAAACTAAAGCCTTACTCGAAACCAGAAGTGCTCCCTTAGGCATTGAATTGGTATATGGAAATCCTCTTGAGTATGATTTTTCAGATGAAATTTTTGGAGCAGTATTGCAATACCCAAATTTGCATGGTGAAGCCTACCAATACCAGTCGTTTGTCACTAAAGTCCATGAAAATAATGCATTGGTTGCTGTAGCTGCAGACCTCATGAGTTTGGCCTTATTGACTCCTCCTGGAGAATGGGGGGCAGACATTGTTTGTGGAACAACCCAGCGTTTTGGCATTCCTATGGGTTATGGTGGACCACATGCTGCCTATTTCGCTTGTAAGGAAGAATTTAAACGAAACATTCCAGGAAGAATCATAGGCCTTTCGGTAGATAAAGATGGGAAAGCTGCTTTACGCATGGCATTGCAAACGAGAGAGCAGCACATTAAAAGGGATAGGGCCACATCCAATATTTGCACAGCACAAGTATTGTTGGCAGTAATGGCAGGCATGTATGCAGTTTATCATGGTAAAGAGGGGATAAGGAGAATCGCTGAGAATATACACCAATGCGCCGTTCAATTGGCCATCTCATTGCATGAAATGGGATACAATGTACCTACAAATAATTATTTTGATACCATTGAGGTAAATTTTGAAAATACCAATGCAGAAGAGCTAATTCAATTGGCCGCTGAGAATGAGATTAATTTGCGTTTGGTAAACAAATCTGTCGTCTCTATAAGTATGGATGAGGTGGTTGAGTTAGGAGAACTCAATGAACTCATAGCTCTTTTTGCAAAATTTAAAGGGATAGACTATGCACCATTGTCAGCGATCAGTGAAATGGCACAAATCGATGACTCCATAAGAAGAACAAGTAGCTTTCTAACACATCCTGTCTTTAATCAGTACCATTCTGAAACAGAACTCATGCGTTACATCAAACGCTTGGAGAATAAAGATTTTTCTTTAACTCACGGGATGATTCCTTTGGGATCATGCACAATGAAACTGAATGCTGCTACAGAATTGATGCCGATTACATGGCCTGAATTTGCCAACATACACCCTTTTGTTCCAAACGATCAGGTGAAGGGATACCATCAAATGCTTGTTGAATTGGAACGTGATCTTTCGGAGATAACGGGCTTTTACAAGACATCTTTGCAGCCAAATTCAGGAGCACAAGGAGAATATGCAGGTTTAATGGTCATTCGAGCATACCATCAAAGTAGGGGAGATCATCAAAGAAACATTGCTTTAATTCCTTCTTCAGCACATGGAACAAACCCCGCCAGTGCAGTGATGGCAGGTATGAGAGTCGTGGTAGTAGCATGTGACAAGCATGGAAACGTTGATTTCGATGACCTTCAAGAAAAAGCTGAAAAACACAAAGAAGATCTAGCAGCCCTTATGATTACCTATCCTTCTACCCATGGAGTATTTGAAGAGGATGTGATAAAAATCACAGATACTATTCACCAATATGGTGGGCAGGTATATATGGATGGAGCTAACATGAATGCACAAGTAGGGTTGACAAGTCCAGGTTTGATTGGTGCTGACGTATGCCATTTAAATTTGCACAAAACTTTCGCGATTCCACATGGCGGGGGTGGTCCTGGAATGGGGCCGATTGGAGTGGCTGAACATTTGGCACCTTTTTTACCGTCGAATCCTATCGTTTGTACGGGTGGCAAGAATGCCATATCCTCCATTTCGGCAGCGCCATATGGCAGTGCAATGGTGCTCCTGATATCTTTTGCCTACATAAAAATGTTAGGAGCAAAGGGTTTGACTGATTCTACCAAATGTGCCATTTTAAGTGCCAACTATTTGAAGAATAAATTGGAAGGAGCGTATGAATTGCTATACCAAGGAAAGAACAAGACTGTGGCCCATGAAATGATTTTGGATTGTAGACCATTTAAACAAGAAGCAGGAATTGAAGTTATTGATATTGCCAAACGATTGATCGATTATGGATTTCACGCACCTACGGTTTCATTTCCAGTCAATGGTACCTTGATGATAGAGCCTACAGAGAGTGAAAGTTTGACAGAGTTAGACCGTTTTGTGGAAGCCATGCTGTCGATTCGGAAAGAAATAGCCGGCACTATAAAAGATGATCCAGTTCAAGACAACATATTGAAGAACGCTCCCCATACACTTGCACAATGCATTGCCGATGAATGGCCTTATTCCTATAAAAGAGAGACAGCTGCATACCCAGTAAGAATATTGTTGGAACGAAAGTTTTGGCCTTCAGTGCAAAGAGTAGATGATGCCTATGGAGACCGCAATTTAATTTGCAGTTGCCCACCAATGGCAAGTTACCAGGAAGCCTAATGCTTAAAATCACCCTTAATTCAGGAAAACCATTAACCAAAAGTGAAAAAATGGTTATCTTTACTTTTTGTATTAAATAATTGTTTAACTAAAATTCAAAAAATGAAAAAGAATTACATGCTATTATCAGTGGGACTGATGATTTCATCGTTTGGTTTCTCTCAAGGCGTAGCCGAAAAATTTGCCAAAGATGAGATTCCAGCAATTCCAAGTGTTGATCGTTCTTCTGATGCTGATCGAGTGTTCAGTAAGTCAAAAGTAACCAATACCAAAGTGTTCCGTGATACTGCTTTCTACGAAGATTTCGACAGTACAACTTTTGTTGGGAATGGATGGACTATCACGAATAACAATACAAACAATGCCGTTTGGCAGAACACAGGAGTCTTTACTCCAGGTCAGTTTTCAGGAGGAACTCCTGCAATTGGCTCTACCACTGCTTCTAACGGCTTTATGTTGTTAAATGGAGACTTGGTAAATACTCCAATTCCTAATCCAATAATTACAATGGATACATGGTTTACATCAGATACAATATGGTTGTCTGGAGCTAATGCAACCACACCAATAAACCCAAATACAGTATGGGTTTCTTATCAACAGTATTTGAGATACTGCTGTAGTAGTGCAAACCAACTAGTATTAGAGGTTAGTACTGACGGTACTGCATGGACCACTTATGACGCAACTGATGCAATTGCTGTGAATGCAGCAAATGCTGGAACAGCCAATCCGGTAGCCAACAATGAAATCAACATTACTGGTGCAGTTTGTGGAGCAAGCTACATTTTTGTGCGTTTTCGTTCAACTGGAAATTCACACTATTTCTGGATGATTGATGATTTTGCCGTAATCGAAGGTCCAAAGCACGAGCTAGCATTGAGTGGAGAGCATATGGAATTTAACGTTGATAGCTTTACTTTCAATCCATTCTACAGAAGAATTCCTATAGCGCTTTTTCCTCCATTGCCATTCTTTGGTTCTGTTACAAACAATGGAGAATTAAATGAAACAAATGTGGCAATAGATGTTGACGTAAGAAATGTTTTAGATACCGCAGGTAACCCAGGCCAAGGTTTAGTATATTCGACGAGTGCGGTTATTGGTAACCTTACTAGCGTTTGTGACACTAGTGCTTCTAGTTCATTAGGTGCAATCACTCCTACACCAAGATTTATTCCTCTAGGACTTCTGGGATCATTTGAAGTAGACTACAAGATAAATTATGATAGCGTAGCACTGGAGGAATTGCCTGCAAACGATGTTAGCTCTTCAGCGTTTATCACTTCAGATACTGTATACCAAAGAGACGATGATGTATTCAGTGGTGGTACTGGCCCGCACAGATATGTTGCTGCTGGAGGCACACCGGGTGGTACTGCAGCTGGAGATCGTTTTGGCTTAACTTACACAATTGAAAAATCTCCAATGGTTACTCTCAATTCTCAAATGATTCCTACAAGTATTTCTTATTTTGTCACTGCCAATCCTAGAAACATTGGGGTGGAGATTCTTCCAAAAATATGGAGATGGGAGGAAGATTCTGCCACTGCAAATTCTGCCTTCGTAGGAGCGGTTGCCTCAACCTTTATTCCATATGTAGTTGCAGCTTCAGATACAAACTCTGTACTTACCTTAGGATTGGACAATGGATCTGCTGTAACGAATGGCTTGGATTCAGGACAATACGTTGTAGGTTGGGAAGTAACTTCAATTGCAGGGAATACAACTTTTGAAGTATACAATGATGCCTCAACTGCAGCCTTGCAGAAAAATGTTACTGCATTTGTATACTTAGGTCATGCTCCTGCAAATGGATGGGGATGGGTAGATGTAAATCCTGCGATTCGCTTAAATATGGGTAAACTTCCTACTCAAAGTACTGTAGGAATTAGTGATATTGCCGCAGTAAATAAAACTCGATTCTATGTTGGACCTAATCCTAACAATGGAATTTTTGAGGTTCGTATTCAAAACAAGCAGGCCAATACTTATAATATGAATGTTCGCAATATGCTTGGACAGTCTGTTTATTTTGATGTGGTTGGCGTTAATGGTCAGCAAATCGTAAACATGGACTTATCTTCAGTTGATAAAGGTGTTTACTTTGTAACACTTGAGAATGAAAGCGAAAGATTAGTGAAGAAGGTAGTGATTAAATAAGCGTATTAATTATACTTCAAACAATTTTAGTTAAGAATCCCCGCATCATTGATGTGGGGATTCTTATTTTAAGACTTTAATTGAATTTTTTTAGATTCCCCTTAGCTGTTCTTTTGGCGAATACTCTTCATAAGGTCAGAAGCAAATACCAATTCAGAAAGCTCTTTATTTGTTGTGGAAAGAATAGAGGCATTGGTTCCTTCCCAATGTTTCTGACCTTTGTAAATGAATAGAATACGCTCTCCAATTTCAATGACCGAGTTCATGTCGTGTGTTACAACAATTGTAGTGATTTGAAACTCATTAGTGATTTCCTGAATTAGGTTGTCAATTAAGATGGCCGTTTGAGGATCTAAACCAGAATTTGGCTCATCACAAAAGAGATATTTTGGATTGAGGGCAATGGCACGAGCAATTCCAATTCGTTTTTGCATTCCACCACTTGTCTCTGCAGGGTATTTTTGATTGACTCCACTAAGGTCAACACGATCCAAGCAAAAATCTACCCTCGCTTTCATTTCTTTTGCAGACATAGAACTGTGCATTCGAAGAGGGAACTTTACATTTTCTTCTACTGTCATAGAATCGAATAATGCACTTCCTTGAAAAAGCATGCCAATCTCTTTGCGGACCTCTTTACGTTCGTCAATGCTCATTTTGGTAAAGTTCTTACCGTCATACAGTACGTCTCCTTGATCAGGCTCTAATAAGCCTACTGAGCATTTCGTTAAAACGGATTTCCCAGAACCACTGGCACCAATGATTACATTAGTTTTACCCCTTTCGAAGGTAAAACAGATGTCGTTAAGAACCTTTACCCCATTGAATGATTTATGAATGTTGTTCAATTGAATCATCAGATCAAAAGCAATTGTGTGAGTGCATAGTTTACGATAAGGATAACAATGCTGCTCGTAACTACACCTTTAGTACTAGCTGCACCTACTTCCAAAGCACCTCCACGCACAAAGTAGCCATAAAAGGACGGGATAGAAGTGATGATGTAGGCGAAGAAAACGGTTTTGATCAGCGCATAGGTAATACTAAAAGGTTTAAAATCGTATTGCAAACCATAAATGTAGGCCTCGACCGAAACCACAGAAGAAAGACTCGCCACAAGATACCCTCCAAATATTCCAATAAACATACTCCACACTACCAAAAATGGGTTAATGACAACAGCGGCAATGATTTTAGGTACAATTAAATAAGAGGCAGAATTCACACCCATTATTTCTAACGCATCAATTTGTTCGCTGACGCGCATGGTACCTATTTCAGAGGCGATATTAGACCCCACTTTTCCAGCCAAAATTAAGGCAATTATTGTGGGGGAAAACTCCAAAATTACTGACTGTCGAGCAGCAAAGCCTACAGTGTAGGCAGGTATTAATGCACTTGCTATGTTTGAGGCTGTCTGTAAGGTGATGACTGCTCCCATAAACACGGAGATGATGGTTACGATGCCAATCGAGCCTAAGCCTAAGCTGTCTATCTCGCGAATAATTTGCTTGCCGTACAATTTCGGTTTAGATGGCGATTGGAAGGTCCTGCCCATCAAAATAAAATACTTTCCTAACTGCTCGATGATGCCCATTGAAATGCTAAAATAAATAAAGTCTTTGGTCTAGAATACTTTTAATGCAAGGATTGATTTATAACGAATCACTTAAAAAAATGGTGTATATTTGTCCGTTCAAAAATACATTGCGGGGTGGAGCAGTTGGTAGCTCGTCGGGCTCATAACCCGAAGGTCGTAGGTTCGAGTCCTGCCCCCGCTACACAGAAAGCCTGAGCAGATGTTCAGGCTTTTCATTTATACCATGCTTATAGTCATTCTGAAGCCAGAGGGAATCTGAATCTTCAATGTATATTTACAATGAGTCGAAATTTGGATAATCTGATAGTATTGATATGAATGTTTTCTTATAAAAATTGTTTTAATTAGCAAATAACTCCTAGCCCCAAACATTTGTTTGGGGCTTTTTCATGCTCCAAGGCGAATAAGAAATCGTTTCTTTGCATTCTCTATGGCAGAAAAGAAACACAAAGCAGGTTTTGTTAACATCATTGGTTATCCAAATGTGGGTAAGTCTACATTGATGAACCAGTTAGTTGGTGCCCAATTGTCAATCATTACCCCAAAAGCACAAACAACCAGACATCGCATTCTTGGCATAGTCAACGATGAAGATGTTCAAATTGTTTTTTCAGATACTCCGGGCATTTTAAAACCTTCTTACAAAATGCAAGAAGGCATGATGAAATTTGTCTATTCTGCTTTGGAGGATGCCGATTTAATCTTATTGATGATCGAATGTGGTCAGCGAAAAATTGAAGACGAGAAACTCATGGCGTTTTTAGGGAAGAATTCTTGTCCTGTTTGGGTCTTGTTGAATAAGATCGATTTAAAATCTCAAAAAGAGTTGGAGGAAGAAGTTGCACATTGGTCAGCTCAGTTTCCCAAGGCTGACATTTTACCGATAGCGGCTTTGCACAAATTCAATGTGGCCCCATTGGTGGAGAAGATCAAAACAATCTTGCCAGAAAGTCCTCCCTTTTACCCGAAAGACAGTTTAACAGATAAGTCTGAACGTTTCTTTGTAGAAGAGAAAATTCGAGAACATATTCTCACGCATTATAAGCAGGAGATTCCATACTCGGTTGAAGTTGTGGTGGAATCCTTTAAAGCAGAGGAAGGAATTATTCGTATTCACGCCAACATTTTTGTGGCAAGGAATAGCCAAAAACACATATTGATAGGGAAACAGGGACATATGCTCAAGAAGGTAGGGTCAAAAGCACGGCAAGATTTAGAAAAGTTTTTTAATTCAAAAATCTTTTTGTCTCTGCTTGTAAAAGTAAAAAAGGATTGGCGCGATGATCAAGAGCAACTAAAACGATTTGGATATTTGCAGTAATTATGGGAAAGACAATTGCCATTGTAGGACGACCGAATGTAGGGAAGTCAACTTTATTTAATCGATTGACAGAAAGTCGAAAGGCTATTGTAGATGAGGCAAGTGGAGTAACTCGAGATCGCATCTACGGGAAAGGGTATTGGAACAACAAGCAATTTAACGTGATTGATACTGGGGGTTATGTGATTGGGTCTGAAGATCAGTTCGAAGGAGAAATTCGCAAGCAGGTAAACTTGGCCATTGAGGAAGCCGACGTTTTGCTGTTTGTCCTGGATGTTACTGTTGGCTTAACAGATTTAGACCAAACAGTAACTGACTTGCTCAGGAAAACGAAAAAGCCCACTTATGTGGTCGCCAACAAAGTTGACAATCATGAACGTATTGCCGAGGCCTCTGAATTTTATGCCTTGGGATTGGGTGAGGTGTTCCCACTGTCGAGCATCAATGGCAGTGGAACAGGGGAGTTGCTAGACAGCTTAATGGAACACATTGATGCGCCTTTAGAAGATGAAGAAAGTGACATTCCACGTGTCGCCATCATTGGTCGACCAAATGTGGGGAAATCTTCATTTATCAATGCACTGATTGGTGAAGAACGCAACATAGTGACTGCAGAAGCCGGAACTACCCGAGATGCAGTAGGGACATTGTACAATTCGTTTGGTTTTGAATTCATCATTACAGATACCGCAGGATTGCGTAAGAAAGGAAAAGTCAATGAAGACATTGAATTTTATTCTGTCATGCGTAGCATTCGTGCCATTGAAAATTCAGACGTCTGTATTCTATTGATTGAAGCCAATGAGGGCATATTGGCACAAGACATGAACATCTTGTCTCTAGTGCTGAAGAACAAAAAAGGCTTGGTCATCATGGTCAATAAATGGGATTTGATCCCAGAGAAGGATGCCAACAGTATGAAGGAAGTGCGTGATGCCATATTGGGTAGAATCGCTCCGTTTACAGATGTGCCGATTGTTTTTACCTCTGTGCATGAGAAGCAACGAATTTTGAAAACCTTAGAGGCGGCCATCAAAGTGTTCAAAAACAGAAAAAAGAAAATCACTACTTCGAAACTGAACAAGTTTTTCTTGCCACTCATTGAAAAGCAGCCACCTCCATCGGTGAAAGGCAAATTTGTAAAAGTCAAATTTGTGAGCATGTTGCCTACTTATAAACCCACCTTCGTTTTTTACTGCAACCATCCACAGTATGTGAAGGAGCCATACAAACGTTTTATCGAAAATAGGCTAAGAGGAGAGTTTGATTATACGGGCGTGCCGATTCAACTCTTTTTCAGGAAAAAGTAAATGAGATTAAAAATTTAAAATTGATGGTAGTTTGAGTGATTTCAAGCGTATCCGAACACACAATACTTTAGATTGAGACTCAATAAGCTTGAAATTGTATCGAAAAGCCATCATTATTAATTGACCCCTTTCTCTCGAGTGATCTTTATTGAAAATCAATTTATAAAACACCTTAACTTATGAGGTGTTTAGAGGTTGAATCGCTCCTTAATTTGATCAATGTAATCCAATTCTTCCCAAGGAAACAACTTCACGCTGGTAGTCACTTTTTCACCATTAGGAGATTCAAAGGACTTTTCAACCACTTCACATGCTCTTCCCATGTGTCCATAGGCAGCAGTTTCAGAATAAATCGGAGTTCTCAATTGGAAACGCTCTTCAATGGCGTAAGGGCGCATGTCGAAAATACTCATCAATTCTTGCGCCATCTCTCCATCACTTAAGTCCACTTTCGATGTTCCGAAAGTGTTTACGTACAAGCCCATAGGTTCTGCAACACCGATGGCATAAGCTACTTGTACCAATACTTCATCAGCTGCTCCTGCAGCCACTAAATTCTTCGCAATGTGACGTGTCGCATAAGCTGCAGATCGATCTACTTTACTAGGGTCTTTTCCGGAGAATGCCCCTCCACCGTGAGCACCTTTGCCGCCATAGGTATCCACAATGATTTTTCTGCCGGTTAAGCCAGTATCGCCATGAGGGCCACCAATGACAAATATGCCTGTTGGGTTAATGTGATACGTAATTTGATCGTTGAACAAGGACTGAGTAGCAGCGGGCAATTTTGCTTTTACTCTAGGAATGACGATTTCAATGATGTCTTTCTTGATTTTCGCCAACATCGCATTTTCAGTATCAAAGTCGTCATGCTGAGTTGAAACCACAATGGAATCAATCCGATTGGGTCTGTTGTTGTCGTCGTATTCTATGGTCACTTGTGATTTAGAATCAGGTCGCAAATACTTAATGGCATCATTTTCTCTTCGAATGTCAGCCAACTCACGAAGTATAATGTGAGAAATTTCCAATGCCAAGGGCATATAACTTTCTGTCTCATTGGTAGCATAACCGAACATCATGCCTTGATCTCCAGCTCCCTGCTCTTCTTTGTTTGCACGGTCAACACCCTGGTTAATGTCTGGTGATTGCTCATGAATGGCCGAAAATACTCCACAGCTATTGCCGTCGAACATGTATTCGCTTTTGTTGTATCCTATGCGATTAATTACATCTCTGGCGATTTGTTGTACATCCAAATAGGCTGTTGATTTAACTTCCCCAGCCAAGACTACTTGTCCTGTTGTAACAAGAGTTTCACATGCTACTTTTGAATCTTTGTCAAAAGCCAAAAAATGATCAATTAATGCATCAGAGATTTGATCTGCCACTTTATCTGGATGGCCTTCTGAAACAGATTCTGAAGTAAATAAATAAGACATAGCTAACTATTTTGGTCGACTAAATTACACATTGAGTGCTTTAATTTTCTTCAACTGGCGAAGAAGTTAAGGCTTTAAATATATCTTCCAACTTGGTGGCTTCTTTTTGAAGCGTCAAGACAGTTGTTTTCTTGTCTACCGCCAATTGAAACAATTGATTTCTGATTTCGATTTTAGGATCATGTTGAATGGTCCAAACGGTAGGAGAAACTTTTGTTAAGCTTGTTACTCCATTGATGGATTCAAGGTCTTTTTTCTCCATGGCCTGTTCAAATTCTACCTTAATTTGATCTTTGGATTGCAAAACGCTGCCAAGTTGTTCAACAGTATCGTTGGCCACCATATTTCCACGATTAATAATGATTACACGATCACAAATGGCTTCTACTTCCTGCATAATGTGGGTAGAAAGCATGACTGTTTTTTCTGCACCAATTTGTTTTATGAGTGCACGGATTTCTTTCAACTGATTGGGATCCAATCCACTTGTTGGTTCATCTAAGATAAGTACCTCTGGATCGTGCAAGAGTGCTTGTGCTAAACCTACTCTTTGCTTATATCCTTTAGAGAGCATGCCAATTTTCTTGTGCTGCTCAATCTCCAAACCTACCTTTTGAATGATCTCCTTAACAACTTCTTTTTTGTTTTTGAGTTTGTGTAATCCTGCAATAAAGAGCAAAAACTCTTTGACGTACATTTCGTAATACAAAGGATTCTGTTCAGGTAGATACCCAATCAAGCGCTTGATTTTCATGGGCTCCATGCTTACATCCATTCCACATACTTCTACTTTACCCTTGGTGGAAGGGATATAGGCAGTAATGATTTTCATCATGGTAGACTTGCCGGCACCATTTGGTCCTAAGAAACCCACAATTTCACCAGGTTTGACTTCAAAACTGACTTCATTCAAGGCTTTTTGTTTGCCATAAAGCTTGCTTACGTTTTCTACTACAATAGACATTTGTGGGGTATGAATTAGCAGGACGAATTTACTACTTTTAAAAAGTTCTAAAATGGAGAATTTGCAAGGATTAGTGGTCAAATCTACAGGAAGCTGGTACGAGATAGAAACAGCCAAGGGCAAGCGCATTCAAGCGCGGCTTAAAGGGAAATTTCGCTTGGCTGGTATAAAAAGCACTAATCCAATTGCAGTGGGCGATCGAGTGCATTTTCACATGGAAGGTGAAGAAGCCATGATCGAAAAAATTGAAGGACGCAAGAATTACATTGTGCGTAAATCCATCAATTTATCAAAGCAAACACAAATAATTGCAGCAAACATCGATCAATTGTTTTTGTTGATCACCTTGGAGAGTCCAGTGACCACCATGGCTTTTGTGGATCGCTTTTTAGTAGCGGCTGAGGCATTTCGAATTCCAGTTGTGTTGGTGTACAATAAAATGGACTTGATTCAAAGCGCGTCGCATCAAGAATCTTTGCAAGAATGGATGGAGACTTATGCTAAAACCATTTATCCTCAGATAAAGATTTCTGTGAAAGAAAAGAAGGGTTTGGAGCAAATAAAAGCGTGCATGAAAGACAAAACCTCCATGTTTTCTGGGCATTCAGGGGTTGGCAAGAGCAGTTTGATCAATGCCTTAAATCAAGGCTTGCAGTTAAAAGTGAGTGAGATCTCCGCCTATCACCAATCTGGCAAGCACACCACTACCTTTGCAGAATTGTTTCATTTGCCTTTTGGTGGTAACATCATTGATACTCCGGGAATAAAAGGATTTGGAAATGTTGAAATGGAGAAAGAAGCCATCGCACACTACTTTCCTGAAATGCGCGAACGTATGCAAGCATGCAAGTACAACAATTGTGTACACATCAATGAACCCGAATGTGCTGTAAAAGAAGCAGTAGTCAATGAAACAATTGCCCTTTCTCGCTATGAGAACTACCTTTCTATATTTGAGGAGGATGATGAGGAACAATTTCGCAAAAAAGGGTATTGAACCAATCAAATGAGAGCGATCCTACAAAGAGTATCAAGTGCAAGCGTGCAAGTGGAAGGGCAGAAAATTGCTGCCATTCAAGAGGGCCTGTTGTTGCTTTTGGGCATCGAAGGTGAAGACAATGAAGAAGACATCTTTTGGCTCACTAAAAAGATTGTTAACATGCGCATATTTGCAGACGAAGCAGGAAAGATGAATTACTCTTTGTTGGACACAAATGGAGAAGCCTTGGTGGTCAGCCAATTTACTTTACATGCGAGCACAAAAAAAGGCAACCGGCCTTCCTTTGTGAAAGCAGCTCCACCTGAAGTAGCCATACCCTTGTACACTTCGTTTATTGAAAGCATGGAGAAGGCACTTGGCAAGAAGGTGCCGACTGGAAAGTTTGGCGCGAACATGCAAGTTGAACTCATCAATGATGGACCAGTGACTATTTTTCTAGATTCAAAAGACAAAAAATGAGGCTTGTTCTGATCATAGTTGTCATTGTGTTTTCATTTCCCACCATAGGGCAACATAGAAGTGCCTATGGAGTCATGCTGGTGGACGAATTGACGCATTACCAGAATATGGTTGACAGCAATCCTGAGCATAAAATGGTGAGCTTAAAAAGCATTGAAGGGCTGCACTTCGACATCCGATATGCCACGGAAAACAACTTTACCCTACAGGTCATTTATCCAGTGGCAGAAGCTTTTGCGAGAAAAGAAGTGGCCAATGCCTTAGCTCAAGCCAATCGCGTTTTTCAGCAAAAAGGCTATGCGATAAAAATTTGGGATGCTTATCGGCCTTACGACGCTACTGTATTGTTTTACGAATTGATTAAGGACACCACTTTTGTGGCTTCGCCCTATTCTGGTTCTCGGCATAATCGGGGCTGCGCCATCGACTTGACCTTGATAGAAATCGAAAGTGGTAAGGAGTTAAAAATGCCGACTGCTTATGATGATTTTTCGGAATTGGCCTATCCAGACAGTCCGTTGAAAAATCCAATCGTGGCCAAAAACAGAAAAACGTTGATCACCACCATGCAAGAATTTGGATTTGAAGTATACCCTTCAGAATGGTGGCATTTTGATTTTAAAGGTTGGGAGAAGTACCCCATAATGAACCTTTCTTTTGAAAATTTAAAGACCAAACAATGACAATAGAACAGGCACAAAAAGGTGTGGATGATTGGATCAAAACCTATGGAGTGCGTTATTTTAATGAACTCACCAACATGGCTCAATTGACCGAAGAAGTAGGGGAGGTAGCCCGCATCATCGCACGTCGCTATGGAGAGCAATCAGAAAAAGAAAGCGATAAAGGCAAAGACTTGGGCGATGAATTGGCAGATGTATTGTTTGTCACCATTTGCTTGGCAAATCAAACAGGTGTTGACTTGCAAGCTGCCTTAGAGCGCAATCTTGAAAAGAAAACCCATAGAGACCAACAGCGTCATCAAAACAATGAGAAATTGAAATGAGAATGTAATCTTTCGGTGGAGAAGTCGATTCAATTTTAAGGCCATTTCGATACATCACGCTTTAGCGTGACACTCAATGGCCTTGACATTAGTTAGAAAAGCGTTTGAAATCAATAATATTCCGATTGAGTCAATCAGCAACCTACCATTTAAACAATGAATTGACTGTAGACCTGCGAAAGAAACAGCAAATAGATAAAATAATAAGATGCTACATGCTCATTGTCTTTTTGCAAATAGAGGTAGAGGCAAACTACGATAAATGATGCGCCAAAAAAGACCACAAGAGGCTCTAAATATGGGAAATGAATTGCATACAAACTTGCGAGTAAATAAGGAGACAAACAGAGCAATACACCCGTGTAACCCAAATATGGATGAATGGAGTGCAAAAAACTGACTTTGCGATTTTTCAAGAAATGCCGAACTGCAAAGGCGAAAATTGAAATGCAAAAGATGCTCTGAATCCAATACGGTTGTAGGCTGACTTTTTGCCAGTACAACACTAGAAATAGCACTACCGCCAAGGGAGCTTCTACTTTCCAGACCAAGGGTTGGGGCTTTCCGATGCGTTTTTTCTCCATGCATTAAAAGTAAAAAAGTCGATTAATTTTCAATCGGCTTTTGAATATAAACCGTTGAGAGACCGTCCTGAGATAGTTTAAATCAATCGAGTATTATAAGTTACTTAAGTTTAGACAACAAACTTGATTTATAACATTAATTTGTAAAATATAAAATCAAACCAAAGTATATAATTAAAACCATCAGTAATATTAATGTATTCCAAATTATTTGATTTTTATTTTTCCTTCCCATAGCATCGTACAAAGCCGTAAGCATTTTTTTGATAGGAAAAAACGCGATAATTGAAAGTAAAAAAATGAAATATTTCATACCTTGAGAAGTATAATACCTCGATTATCCAGACCACTAATGGTTGATTCTTAATTGATTTTTATGCTGCATTTTGGTATTTAATTTCTGGTTTTTCTCCTGTTCCTTGATGCTTTCTGTTGTTGTATTTATCTATCC
>Ga0316208_1000148_pt1 | contig 99625 bp, 99 predicted proteins | sample 3monopyrite_MG_FD_204944 | JGI IMG/M metagenome (GOLD analysis project Ga0316208, IMG submission 204944) | Microbial mat bacterial communities from mineral coupon in-situ incubated in ocean water Damariscotta River, Maine, United States -... | ecosystem: Environmental > Aquatic > Marine >... | reverse complement strand
CGTGAAAATCCAGATCGGTCGCCTCGCAAACATGCGACGCCCGAAAAAATAGTCAAAACCGTCTTCTCTGCACGTTTATAAAATCCCTACATCATCACCAGAGCGGGTTCACCGGACGGACACGTTGCGGAAGCATGCGGGAGAGAAAAATAGCGTATAAATTGCTTGAGAATACGTTCGCTTTTAATCTCTAAGCAGACCCAAAGCTAAACTAAATAGAACCTTAGCTTATGGCTAGGTGGCAAGCGCTGTAGAAAAGCTAGGTAAACTGCCTTGTTGCGAACCGTTCCCTCATCGCGGATTTTGACCCTCAGCGCGTCTAAAATAATGATCGGGTAAACTTCATCCAAGGGCCGGCTTTGCCACTCTCGGACTTCGTCCATCATCTCGTCGGTGACCCGGGATATCAAATCCGGCGACACATCGACGCCGTAAAGTTCTTCCAAATGACCCCGGATCTCACGCACCGACATACCGCGGGCGTACATGGAAATGATCTTGTCGTCGAAGCCTGAGGTGGTCCCACATAGTTGGACAGTTTGGCAGCAAAGTTAAGGTGTATTCCTGTTTCTAATCATGCTGCCAAAATCCTGTTTATCACATATTGTTGCTGTTGTGGAGCCTGTGGGGATGTGGGTAAGCCGTCAGGCTTATCCATCATATCCATAGGCCTGACAGCGCCGTAGGCCTCGGCTGGTGTTTTTCCGTCGAAGGCGGAATGTGGGCGCTCGGTGTTATAGAAGTCGATCCACTCACCGATCACCCGTTCGGCCTTGAACCCATCCGTCAGCTCGTGCAGGTAGATGGCCTCATATTTGAGTGAGCGCCACAGGCGTTCGATAAAAATGTTGTCCGTGCACCGGCCCCGCCCATCCATGGAGATTATGATCTCCACGTTCTTGAGAACACCGGTAAAGTCATAGCTGGTGAACTGGCTGCCCTGATCGGTATTGAAGATGTCCGGCTTGGGGCATGACCGAATACATGGAAATTTTATCGCAAGCCCTAAATCAGCCAAAACAAAGGAGTGAGAACAATGAGTGAAGGTAAATGCCCAGTAATGCACGGTGGCATGACAACCACTGGAAAGTCGAATACGGATTGGTGGCCCAACGCCCTCAACCTCGACATTCTACATCAGCACGACACCAAGTCGAACCCGATGGGCCAGGACTTTGACTATCGCGAAGAGGTCAAGCAACTGGATGTCGAAACGCTCAAGTCAGACCTGAAAGCGTTGATGACGGATAGCCAGGTTTGGTGGCCCGCCGACTGGGGGCACTACGGCGGCTTGATGATCCGCATGGCCTGGCACTCGGCTGGCTCATACCGAACGGCCGACGGTCGCGGCGGTGGCGGCACGGGCAACCAGCGTTTCGCGCCGTTGAATTCCTGGCCCGACAACGTAAATCTGGACAAGGCTCGTCGTCTCTTGTGGCCGATCAAGAAGAAGTACGGCAACAAAATCAGTTGGGCCGACCTGATTATCCTCGCGGGTAACATGGCCTATGAATCCATGGGCTTGAAGACCTATGGCTTCGGCTTTGGCCGCGAAGATATCTGGCACCCGGAGAAGGACACCTACTGGGGGTCCGAAAAGGAGTGGTTGGGTAGCGACCGGCACGAGGGGAGCGACCGCGAGGCGCTGGAAAATCCCCTGTCGGCGGTCCAGATGGGCCTGATCTACGTCAACCCTGAAGGCGTGAACGGCCAACCCGATCCGCTGAAGACGGCCCATGACGTTCGCGTCACCTTCGGTCGAATGGCCATGAACGACGAGGAAACCGTCGCGCTGACAGCCGGCGGTCACACGGTCGGCAAGGCGCACGGCAACGGTGACGCGGCTCTGTTGGGCCCGGACCCAGAAGGTGCCGACGTCGAGGACCAGGGTTTTGGTTGGCTCAACAAGACCAGTCGCGGCGTTGGCCGTGACACCGTATCCAGTGGTCTGGAAGGTGCGTGGACGACCAACCCGACCCAGTGGGACAATGGCTACTTCCACCTGCTGCTCAATTACGAATGGCAACACAAAAGAAGCCCAGCCGGTGCCTGGCAATGGGAACCCATCAACATCAAGGAAGAAGACATGCCGGTCGACGTCGAGGACCCATCGATCAAATGCATGCCTATGATGACCGACGCCGACATGGCCATGGCCATGGATCCGGAGTACCGGAAAATTTCGGAACGCTTTTATAAGGATTCGGATTACTTCTCGGAAGTCTTCGCCCGCGCGTGGTTCAAGCTGACCCACCGCGACATGGGACCGAAGGGACGTTACATCGGTCCCGATGTGCCTGCCGAAGACCTGATCTGGCAGGACCCGATCCCGGCGGGAAGCACCGGCTACGACGTCGATGCGGTCAAGGCCAAGATCGCTGCGAGCGGCCTCAGTGTCAGTGAAATGGTCTCGACAGCCTGGGACAGCGCACGGACCTTCCGTGGCTCCGACATGCGCGGGGGCGCAAACGGTGCCCGCATTCGCCTGGCTCCACAAAAGGATTGGGTAGGCAACGAGCCCGACCGCCTGGCCAAGGTGTTGTCAGTGCTGGAACCAATCGCGGCGGAAAGCGGTGCCAGTGTTGCGGATGTGATCGTGCTGGCAGGAAACGTCGGTGTCGAACAAGCGGCCAAGGCGGCTGGTGTCAATGTTTCGGTTTCATTTTCTCCCGGTCGTGGTGACGCTGCCGACGAGATGACCGATGCAGAGTCCTTTGAGGTTTTGGAACCCGTTCACGACGGCTTCCGCAACTGGCTGAAGAAGGACTATGCCGTCAGCGCGGAAGAGATGATGCTCGACCGCACTCAACTGATGGGCCTGAGCGCTCATGAGATGACAGCTTTGGTCGGTGGCATGCGTGTAACGGGCTCCAACCATGGCGGTGCCAAGCATGGCGTGTTCACTGATCGCGAAGGTGCCTTGACGAACGACTTTTTCGTCAACCTGACCGATATGGCATACACGTGGGTGCCTACGGGCGAGAACCTGTACGAAATCCGTGACCTCAAGAGCGGTGACGTCAAATGGACGGCGACACGGGTGGACCTCGTCTTCGGTTCCAACTCAATCTTGCGGGCCTATGCTGAGGTCTATGCTCAGGACGACAACAAGGAGAAGTTTGTTAACGACTTCGTTGCCGCCTGGAGCAAAGTCATGAACGCGGATCGCTTCGATCTGATCTAAACCAATAGGAGGCCCTTGGGCGACTGCTCAAGGGCCTTTTCTTACGGGCGGGGAAGGCTTACGCCTTCGCCATGATTTCTTTTAACGCCTTTGCCAGGGTCCTAAATTCTGGTTTGCGGCGCGAAGCACTCCGCCAGGTCAGACCGATTTTTCGAGGGCTTGCCTCCTTGGAAAGCGGGATCATGTTAATGTCCAGGCCGTCGAATAAGTGGGACTTTACGGCCATTTCCGGGATAAGGGTAATGCCGACACCGACCCGTACCATTTGAACAAGAGTACCGAGGCTGGTGCCACGGAAGCCTTGCTGGTTGCCGCCTTCCTGTAATCGGCATGCTGCAAGCGCATGGTCACGCAGACAATGTCCTTCATCAAGCAAGAGAAGTTCCTCTTCGGGGACCTCGTCTATGCCAAGTGTATTTTTCTTTGTTCCCGCTAACGCGTGGTGATTTGGGCAGGCAACCCAGAATGGATCATCCATGAATTCTTCATGGTCTGTGTCGGGAGCCTTGTAGGGGTAGGCGAGAATTAGGACAACGACCGACCCAATATGGACATCGGCGGCATCACGCCGAAACAGAAGCTGGCCTTGGTGGCGTCCAAGGCTGCATAAATATTTTACTGATTGAGGCCCCTAAAAAGGGGGGTATTACCGGCCCATCAAGCGACCGATCCGGTGAAGAGACATATCGGCCTGATGCCGACGATAGATCTTGTAACGCTCATCAATGTCGAGCTGGTCATAATGCTTTCCCATTGCAACTCCGCAGTATACCGGCGTTGCACTTCGTTTGAGAATTTAGCCTCAGCAAATACGCGGGAGCTGTTCGCCCGCCAACCAATCAACCATGCGGGTGCCGCCAAGCCCGGTCTTCATGCGCACGAAACAGCGCGGATCGTCCAAAACATGGCCGATGATGGCGGTGTCGCGTCCCTTGGGGTGGGCCCGCATAACCGCGAACAGGCGCGCGGCATCACCGGGCGGGCAAATCGCGATGAGCTTGCCTTCGTTGGCGACGTAAAGGGGGTCCAGCCCCAACAGTTCGCACATGCTTTTCACCTCGACACGGATCGGCAGCGCGCGCTCGTCAAGCTCGACACCGACCCTCGACTGGTGGGCGATTTCATTCAGGGTGGTGGCCAGGCCGCCGCGGGTCGGGTCGCGCAGCACCCGCATGCCCGGAACCGCCGCCAGCATGGTGGCAACCAGGTCGTTAAGTGCCTGAGAATCGGAAATAATTTTGGTGGAGAAGCTTAAATTCTCGCGCTTGCTCATAACCGCTACGCCATGATCTCCCAAGGTTCCGCTCACCAGCACGATATCGCCTGGACGCGCGCGATCCCCACACAGCTCGATCCCATCGGGGACAACGCCGACACCTGCGGTGTTGATGAAAATGCCGTCACCCTTGCCGCGCTCTACCACCTTCGTGTCGCCGGCGACAATCGTCACACCCGCCGCACGCGCGGCTTCGGCCATGCTGTGGACGATTGCGGCCAAATCGCTTAACGCAAAACCTTCCTCCAGGATGAAGCCCGCTGTCAGGTGCTTGGGCACCCCGCCACCCATGGCCAGATCATTCACCGTGCCGTGTACCGACAGCGAGCCGATGTTGCCGCCGGGAAAAAACGTGGGCGAGACGACGTAGGTGTCCGTGCTCATCACCAGGCGACCGGGGGGTAAGGTGAACAGCGCGGCATCGTGGGCACGGTTTAAAATTGCGTTGTCGAACCGCGCAAGGAACAACTCGTCGATGAGTTGCGCCATAGCGCGCCCGCCCGCGCCGTGGTTCATGTCTACGCGATCATTTGCCAAATCCAACGGGCGCCGGTGTGTTTTTCTGGACGGAACGGTCATATGCTTTTCTCCAATGGGGCGGCCTCGCGGAAGCGACCGTAAGTCCAGTGCGCGGCGCACGCCCCTTCGGAAGACACCATGCATGCGCCCACGGGCGTGTCGGGGGTGCAGGCCGTGCCAAATAATGGGCACTCGGTCGGGGTCTTTTCGCCGCGCAGGATTTCACCACAGGCGCATGCCTTATGCTCCTTTGACTGCGGCACATCCACGGAAAACCGCTTTTCGGCGTCGAACCTGGCAAAGCCAGGGCGGATTTGCAGCGCGCTGAGCGGCAACCATCCGAGGCCCCGCCATTCAAAACTTTCGCGCACCTCAAACACTTCATCCGTAAAGGCCTGTGCCTTGAGGTTGCCTTCAGGGGTCACGGCACGGACGTACTCATTTTCCACAACCGCGCGGCCTTCGTTGGTTTGGCGGATCAGTTGCAACACCGCCTGCATGACGTCGAGCGGCTCGAACCCGGCGATCACCACCGGTTTTTGGAAATCAAAGGCAAACTCTTCATAAGGCTGTGTGCCGATCACGGCGCTAACGTGGGCGGGCCCGACGAAACCATCCAGGATGACGTGGTTGTGTTCAGTGGGGGGCGCACCGTCGTTGGAATGGGCACCCAGGATCGCGCGCATCGCCGCCGGGGTCAGGACGTGGTTGCAATAAACCGAAAAATTCTCCACCCCCTGGGTCCGGGCCTGCTTGATGGCGGCGGCGGTGGGGGGGGTGGTCGTCTCGAATCCGATGGCGAAGAACACCACTTCGCGACCGGGGTTGTCGGCGGCGATTTTCAGCGCATCCAGGGTCGAATAGATCATGCGGACGTCGGCCCCTTGCGCGCGCGCTTTGGTCAGACTTTTGTATTTGGTTCCCGGTACCCGCATCATATCCGCGTAGGTGCACAAAATGACATCGTGCTGCGTCGCGAGTGCCACCGCTTCGTCGACGCGCCCCACCGGCAGTACGCACACCGGACAGCCAGGGCCGTGGATCATCTTGACATTGACGGGCAACAGATCTTCGATGCCATAGCGGGCGATGGCGTGGGTATGGCCGCCACAAAACTCCATGAAGCGGTAAATGCGCGCAGGGTCTGCTCCGGCCTTGATGGCGCGCGCCAGACCCTGCGCGAGTTGTGCGTCGCGGAATTCCTCAATGTATTTCATGGCGCGGTTCCTTGCGCCGCCCGGCCCATTGTTGCGAACAAAGCCAAGGTGCGCTCGGCCTCTTCAGGGTCGAGTTTGGCCAGCGCGTACCCCACATGAACGATCACATAATCGCCCACTTCGAGGCCGTCCACCAGCACCAGAGAAACCTCCTTAAGCACCCCTTGCACTTCGATGTCGGCCATCTGGCAACCCAACAACGTCACCACTTTAGCTGGAATCGCCAGACACATGATGGTCCTCCTTATGGCTTTTTTTCCGCGGCCAATGCGGCCGCATAAGCTTGCCCAAGACTCAAACCCGCGTCACCGGGGGATATGCGTTCGGGCGCTAATACCGTTATCCCTTCATCCACAAGCGCTTGTGTCAACAGCCGCGTTAGGACACGGTTGAAGAAGCACCCTCCCCCCAAAGCAACGGTTTGCACCCCGCAGGTTTTTGCGGCGTTCAGCACCCAATCAACCATCGCCGCGGCGAGGGTGCCGTGGAAGGCGTTCGCGCCATCCTCAGCGGACATGTCTGAAATCACCGCCAGTAAGGGTCGCACGTCCAGTTGACCGCTTGCGTCGATTTTCCACGCGCCGTCAATGACCGAAGGCGCGGTGGCCAGCGCTTCCAGTTCCATGGCCGCCTGGCCCTCAAACGTCGCGACCGCGCGAACCCCCAGCAGGCCGCACGCAGCATCGAACAGGCGTCCGCAACTGGATGTCGAAGGGCTGTTTATGCCTTTGTCCAGGATTTGCTCCAGCATGGCGGCATGGGGGTGGTCCGCGAAACGTGTCGCAATTTCATGTCCACGTCCCAGCGCATGTAGCGCGGCGCCCGCCATGCGCCAAGGTTCGCGTGCGGCGATATCTTCGCCCGGTTGAGCCAATCGCGACAGGTGTCCCAATCGTTTGAAATCGAGTCCGTCGACCCATAACAATTCGCCGCCCCACGATTCATTTTCAGGGCCGAGGCCAAAACCGTCCAGGGCCAAGCCCAGGACCGGACCCTCGTGGCGGTGTTGCGCAACGGAGGCGAGAATGTGGGCGTGATGATGTTGCACGGGCAATGTGGCGCAGCCCAGCGCTTGCGCGGACGCGGTGGTGCGGAAATCAGGGTGCATGTCGTGCCCCACGCACGCCACCCGCACGACGCCGCCCGCGCGCGCGACCATATCGGCCAACAGGTCCTGATATGTTTCCACGGCTTCCAGGGTTCCCATATCGCCGGCCACGCGCGTTATCAGCGCCCGGTCTCCGTCGATCAGACACAGGCTCGCTTTCAGGTGCGCACCCATTCCCAAAACCGTGTGCATGGAGCGGGGAAGCTCTACCACCTCGGCGATGACGTCCGACGGCGTGTCATGTGCCGCCGCGACCCGGGCCGGGGCTATCGTCATTTATCGGTCACTTTGATTTTTGCGTGGCGTCCGCCGCGCATGGTCTCGATCCACGCGTACCACTGTCCCAGGCCCTCGCCGCTGAGCGCGCTCAATTCCAGCACCTCGATAGCGGGGTTCACGCGCCGCGCATGGGCAATGCATTGTTCCACATCAAACGGCACGTATGGCAGCAGATCGGACTTGTTCAAGATCATCAACTGCGCCGCGCGGAACATGTCGGGGTACTTGAGTGGTTTGTCCTCGCCCTCCGTCACCGACAGCACCGCCACCTTGGCCGCTTCGCCCAGATCAAACGCGGCGGGGCACACCAGGTTGCCGACATTTTCGATGAACAAAAGCGTGCCCGGTTGCGGGGCCAGCGTATCGGTGGCGCGGCGCACCATGTCGGCATCCAGGTGGCAGCCTTTTCCGGTGTTGATCTGGACTGCGGCGACACCGGTGGCGCGAATGCGGTCCGCGTCGAGCGTCGTTTGCTGATCGCCCCCGATCACCGCGATGGGCATGGACGTCGCCAGATCCCGGGCGGTGCGCACCAACAGCGTCGTCTTTCCCGAACCTGGCGACGACACCAGATTTAACGCCAGAACCCCTGATTTCGCGAATCGTTCGCGGTTATGCACAGCCAGACGGTCGTTCTTGCCCAGGATGTCCTGTTCGATCTGCACGATGCGCGACTGACTGAGGCCGGGGACGTGCGTCCCGCCAATGCCGTGACCGAAGTGCAGGTCACCTTGTTCATCGGGGTGATGATGATCGTGCGGCTCTTCGCCTTCGACCTGTACGCCACCATTCGTGCAACCGCATACGCGACACATGTCAGTCCACCTCCAGTTCTTGAACCCGCATATCCTCACCGCCGGTCACGTGCAGCTTGTGCCCGCCGCAATCAGGACACGCGTCAATAAGGCTAGAGACCGTCACCGTCTTGGCGCAATCGTGACACCACGCCTGGCCCGGCGTGCAAACGATCTCAAGTCTGGCCCCCTCGGCGATTGAACCACGCGTGACCGCGTCGAAACAAAAGCTGATGGCGTGGGGGTCCACATGAGACAGCTCGCCGATTTCCAGCCACACCGTCATTACGCGGTTAAAGGCCTGCGCTTTGGCTTGGTCTTGCAATATTTTCAGGACGCCTTCGGCAAGTGACATTTCATGCATGGCCCACCTCCATCACCCAGTCCGGTCCCCATGCAGCGGTTGATGCCGATGAGAGAGCCAGGCGTTTTATGCCCTGCCGCTGGGGCGTAGCATAGGCCTGGACATCCGGGCGTGGCAACGTCCAAGGTCGGATTTTTTCAATAGCCGCAGCCACAAGCGGCCATTGAAAACGCCATTTGTTTTTTTTGATTCATAAACTTAAGCGTGCCGATGGTTCTCAAAGATCTTCTTTGTGAAACGCCCAATTTGATGCAAGATAATGGGCTGGAGCGGCCTGAAACATCAAGTTGGCGTTGGGAAAGTCTGAGCTATGACGAGCAGCAAACGAGTTTCCACCCCTGCTTCGTTACATGGCAGCTTTGTTATTCCCTGCGCAGCGCTGGATACGCTGATCAAAACGCTCAAACGTTCCGGTCGCCGTGTGATTGGCCCGACTGTTCGCGATGGCGCGGTGATGCTTGAGCCCATCGCTGCGGCCGCCGACCTTCCCCTGGGCCAGGTCGAGATCCAGGAGCCCGGGGCTTACCGCCTGGAAAGCAAAAAAACGGCCGGCTATTTCGATTTTACGCATGGTCCGCAGACCTGGAAACACCATCTGTTCCCACCGCGAGATCGGCTGTGGAGCGTAACGCGTGGGGCCGAGGGTGGGGACTTCACGTTTACCCCCGCAGATGATGTGCCGCGCCAGGCCTTCATCGGTGTGCGCGCCTGTGAACTCAGTGCGATGGCCATTCAAGACAAGGTCTTTATCGATGGCGAACATCAGGTGGGAAGTTACCGTGCACGGCGCGATAAAGCCTTCATCGTCGCCGTCAATTGCCGACGTGCGGGCGGCACGTGCTTTTGCGTTTCCATGGCCGCCGGCCCTAAAGTGGAAAGCGGGTATGATCTGGCACTCACCGAACTCAAGACCAGGGATCGGCATGATTTCCTGGTCGAGGTCGGTACAGCGCAAGGTGCCAAGGTGCTGGCTAAGCTTGGCGCGCGGGCGGCCACGCCCGCCGACCTTAAAATTGCCAGGCGCGCGATCGCCCGGGCGGCCACGGACATGGGCCGCGAAATGCCAGGCGGCGCGGGTGCGGCGCTGGCCGCAAACCCGGAGCATCCGCGTTGGCAAGACATCGCGGATCGTTGCCTGACATGCGGCAACTGCACCATGGTTTGTCCCACGTGCTTTTGCAATACAGTCACGGACAAGACCAGTCTGGATGGGCACACGGCGGAGCGTTGGCGGCAGTGGGATTCGTGCTTCACCGCGGACTTCAGCTTCATCCACGGCGGCAGCGTGCGACGCGAGGGGGCTCATCGTTATCGCCAGTGGATCACACATAAACTGGCCTATTGGCACGATCAGTTCGGGACGCCCGGCTGCGTCGGGTGCGGACGGTGCATCACCTGGTGCCCGGTCGGGATCGATATCACCGTCGAAGCGCGGGCCATCGCAATTACTCAAGGGAGGACTTAGTCATGGTCCAGAAAACCGGCCTGGATAAAATTTTACGTGACCACCCATTCTTCAAGGAAATGGATGATACATCCCTGAAGACTTTGTCCGGGTGCGCAAAAAACGAACGTTTCAAAGTAGGCGAATTCATCGCACGGGAAGACGAAAAGGCCGACAAGTTCTATCTCATCCGCACCGGAACGGTGGCCCTGGAATTCGATGCGCCCGGGCGCGGCCCAATCATCATCGAAACCCTCCACGCGGGGGAGATCCTCGGCTGGTCATGGCTGGCGCCACCTTACAAGTGGTCATGCGACTTGCGCGCGACGGAACTCTCGCGGCTGGTCAGCCTGGACGCAAGGTGTCTGCGCAAGAAGCTCGATAAGGATCACAGCCTGGGCTTCGACCTCTATAGCCGTTTCACCTCCATCATGGCGCGGCGTCTGCGCGCGGCGCACATGCAACTGTCCGATATGTTCGGCAACGGCGTATAAGATGAGGGCGAGGGAGATCCCCGAGATGACCGAAAAAGTGTTCATTGATGCCATGCAGCCAACACCGTTCCGCATCCTCGGACGGCGGCGCGAACTGGCGGACACTTTTACCCTGGAACTGGAACCGGCAAGCGGGCCTAAAATTCATGCATTCCAGCCTGGCCAGTTTAACATGCTCTATCACTTCGGCGTTGGAGAGGTGCCCATTTCCATCAGCGGCGACCCGGCCCATCCTGAAAAATTGCTCCACACCATCCGTGATGTGGGCGCGGTGACGGCGGGTTTGGGAGCGCTTGGAAAAGGCGATATGGTTGGCGTGCGGGGGCCTTTCGGCACGCCCTGGCCGGTGGTCGCCGCCGAAGGCAGCGACGTGATCATCATCGCAGGCGGGATCGGACTGGCCCCGCTGCGCCCGGCCATTGAACACATTCTCGCCAACCGTGAACACTATGGCCGCCTCATCATTCTGTACGGCGCGCGCACCCCCAAAGACATCTTGTATCTTAAGGCGTTGCAGAAATGGCGCGGGCGCCGGGACGCCTATGTGGACGTCACCGTCGATCATGCCGCCCGTGCACGGGCGGGCAACGTCGGCCCCGTCACGCGCCTGATCCCGCGCACCAATTTTGATCCCTATCATGTCGTCGCCATGGTCTGCGGTCCGGAAATCATGATGCGCTTTAGCGTTTCCGCCTTGAACGAACTTGGCGTCGGGGATGAGTCCATTTACGTATCCATGGAACGCAACATGAAATGCGCGGTTGGACATTGTGGCCATTGCCAGATGGGCGGGCACTTCGTGTGCAAAGACGGGCCTGTGTTTGCATTTGCGGACATCAGGGACAACTTCCGGATCAGGGGGATGTGACCGTGGCCAAGACATCAGTGCGCAAAACCCGGCCTAAGCTCGCGGTGTGGAAATTCTCGTCCTGCGATGGGTGCCAACTCAGCCTGCTGAGCTGCGAAGATGAACTGCTCAACATCGCCGCCGAGGTGGAAATTGCCTATTTTCTGGAAGCCACCCGGGCGCAGATCCGGGGGCCGTATGACATTTCCCTGGTGGAAGGATCAATCACCACCCCGGACGAGGAAATCCGTATCCATAAAATCCGCAAGCAGTCCAAAATGCTCATCACCATCGGGGCGTGCGCCACGGCGGGGGGCATTCAGGCGTTGCGTAATTTCAAAAATATCGACGACTTCGTTTCCGTCGTCTACGCCCATCCCGGCTATATCGAGACGTTGAGCAAGTCGACACCGATCCAGGACCACGTCAAGGTGGATTTTGAACTGCGCGGTTGTCCTATCAGTAAGGCGCAGTTGTTGGAGGTCCTGGGCGCGGTGCTTGTCGGACGCAAGCCCGAGGTGCCCAACCACAGCCAATGTATCGAATGTAAGATGGCGGGCACACCATGCGTGATGGTGACGCAGGGTGAGGCCTGCCTGGGCCCGGTCACACAAGCGGGCTGCGGCAATATTTGCCCCACCTGCATGCGAGCGTGTTTCGGCTGTTTCGGGCCAAAGGAAATGCCGAACACCTCGGCGCTGAACGCGCACTTCGAGAAAAGCGGATACGGCAAGCGCCAGCGTCGCCACATGTTCAGGAGTTTCACGGCCTACGCCGATGTTTTCAGGAAGGAGAGTGAAGCGAATGAGTAAAACACCCTCCGCAAAAGCCACCAAAACCAAGACCCGCCGCATCAAGGTCAAGGCCCTTTCACGGGTCGAGGGCGAAGGTGCGCTGGACCTGCATATTAAGGATGGCGAGATCAAGGACCTGAAGTTCCGCATTTTTGAACCGCCGCGCTTCTTCGAGGCGTTATTGCGCGGACGCATGTTTGGAGAGGCCCCCGACATCACCTCGCGCATCTGTGGCATTTGCCCGGTCGCTTATATCATGGGGGCCAGCCACGCCATGGAGGAGGCCCTGGGGGTACAGGTCACGGGGCCCCTCAATGACCTGCGGCGCATCGTTTATTGCGGGGAATGGGTCGAAAGCCATGTGCTCCACGCGGCACTGCTCCACGCCCCGGATTTTTTAGGCCTCGACGACGCGTTGCAAATTGCCAAGAGCAACCCGGATTTAGTGAAGAAGGCGCTGCGGATCAAGAAGCTTGGCAACACCATTTTGGAGGTTATCGGCGGACGCGCGGTTCACCCGGTCAACATGAAGGTCGGCGGATTTTACAAGCTTCCCGACAAGGCTGCGCTTCGCGCGTTGACAGGCGAACTGGAATGGGGCGTGGAAGCGTCGCACGCGTTGGCGCTCGCTTTCAGCACCTTTGATTTTCCCGACTTTACATCCAACTACACCTGCGTGTCGCTCAGACACGACGACGTCTATGCCATTCTTGAGGGCCGCTTGATCTCCAATCGGGGCTTGGATGTCGAGGTCAACGAATTTACGCGACACTTTGGCGAGGAGCACGTCGCGCATTCAAATGCGCTGCACAGCATGACGCGGGATGGCGAACCTTACCTGGTCGGTCCTTTGGCGCGTTACAACAACAACTTCGACAAATTGTCCGCGGATGCCAAGAGCACCGCCAGGGAGGTGGGCCTGGGGCAGACCTGCTTCAATCCATTCCAGAGCATCCTGGTGCGTATGATCGAAACCCAGTACGCCCTTGAAGAGGCGCTACGTCTGATTAGCAAGTACGAACAACCGGACGCGTCATGCATCGTGCCGGTCCCCGGACCGGGCGTCGGACACGGCTGCACCGAAGCGCCTCGGGGAATTTGTTACCACCGCTATCAACTGGACGAAGGCGGACGCATTCAAAAGGCCACCATCGTGCCGCCAACGGCGCAGAACCAAAAGCAGATCGAGGCTGACCTCAGCAGCGTGGTTCAAGCCAACATGGACCTTGAGGATGAAAAGCTTAAATGGCTGTGTGAACAGACCATTCGCAACTACGACCCGTGCATTTCATGCGCGACGCACTTCTTAAAACTCAACGTGCGCCGTGAGTGAAGCCAAAATTATCGGTTTCGGAAACGCCATGCGCGGCGATGACGGCATCGGTGCGGCCGTGGTCGAGATGCTCTGCGAACACGGCATCGACGCGATCGCCTTCGACGGCGATGGGGCCGAGCTTATGGACGCATGGCAAGGCTATGAAACGGTGGTCCTCATTGATGCGATGGTTTCTGGTGCTGAGCCGGGGACGGTGCGCCGCTTCAACGTCCTCGATGCGCCGTTGCCTCAAGACCTTATGCGCAGCTCGTCTCATCAATTTGGCTTGGCCGAGGCGGTGGAAATGGCGCGCCTGCTGGACGGCCTGCCACCACACATGATCGTGTTTGGGGTTGAGGGAGAATGCTTTGATTACGGCGAGGGCCTCACCCCCCGCGTGGCGCAGGGGGTCAAAGGTTTGGTCGGCAAAATTCAGGCAGAGCTGGCAGGCTGATTTCTTTATCTGGTGGCGATCATGGACTGGCACAGCCGCAAGGTTCTGGCGTGGCGGTTATATCCAACACCATGGATGTGCAGTTCTGTGTCGATGCGCTGGAAGAGGCTCCGAACCGTTACGGCCATCCCGATATCTTCAATACCGCCCGGGGCAGACAGTTCACATCGTGGGCCTGGCCGCACTGTCTGAAACAAACCAATGAAGCAACCGGCCAGAAGACCCGGACTGTCGCTTGAATTGCCGAAGGATCTGTCCAATGAATGGAGAGTTGCTCAGTCGGAAGCGGAAGTGTTTTTTAACGCAAAATCAAACAGGTCGAGACGATGGTCGACCGTACCATTGCGATCGTTTAGTCAGGGGCGGTTGCGGCCTGTTCCTCGCTAACCGCCGCAGCCATGTCGTAAAAAAGCCCGCCGGGGCCAAGCGCACTCATCGCTGTTGACGACAGGAAAGGGCCAAACGCGGCGCCGATTCCATAGGTCAACAATAGGGTGCTGCTGGCCGACACAAACTCGTTTGACGGCAACTGGTCGTTCACATGCGCGATGGAAACGGCATAAAGAGGAAAAGTAGCCATACCAAACAAGAGGCCGAGCAGCAAAATCGGCACGTTCTCCACGCTCCCGGGATAGGCCAATCCAAAGCTGGTCAGGACGGTGGCGAAGGCGATCCCAATGATGACGACCCGGCGATCAAGGCGATCAGAGAGCTTTCCCAACGGCCATTGGGTGATGATCCCGCCCAGAATGACGACCGCCATAAACACCGAAATCTCGCGGTCTTGCATGCCGTACATCTGTGCGAATACGGCTCCCATGCCCCAAAACGCGCCATTGATCAGGCCGGTGGAAAGGCAACCCACAATGCCCGTGGGCGAAATGCCGAAGAGCCGTTTAAGCGACATTGGCGGCGTTGGCACAATTGGTGGCGGATTGCTCCGTGTCACCATCACCGGCACCAGGAAAATGGAGATCAGAACTGAAACCAGGATAAACAGATTGGCCCCGCCAGGCGGGGCGAGGTTCAACAGAAACTGGCCGATGGCCATCGCCCCCAGGGAAACCACCATGTAGGTGGCAAGCACTCCGCCGCGGTTGGTGTTGCTGGCGGCATGGTTGAGCCAGCTTTCTGCCACCATCACTAACCCGGCAAGACAAAACCCGGTGATCGCCCTAAGCACCATCCAGGTCCACGGTTCAATGAATACGGCGTGAAGCAGGGCGGAAGCGGACGCAACCGATCCCAGTGCCGCAAAGGTGCGGATATGGCCGATGCGGTTGACCAGACGCGAACTGTAAAGCGAGCCCCCAATATAGCCGACGAAGTACAACGCCATGATGGCGCCGATCATGGGCAGCGCGAAGGCCTCTATCCCGGCGCGCACGCCGAGCAGGGTCGACTGCAAACCAACGCCCATATTTATGCCGAAAATAGCCAGCAGCAATGCCGAAATGGTGATGATGGTGGCGACCATTAGATGATTTTATCCACTTGATCCGTCCCAGAAATCAAACCTTCTGGGCAGCCAGAACGGCAAGTCTGGTCGCCATATCCAAGATGGCTATTCACTTGCGCAGGGGCTTGGTGACATCGCATTTCATCACGAACGAACTCTCCTGTACGGGGTGATCTTTACGCTACCTGGATTGATCGACAAATTTGCCGTTATCCAGAATTCCATCATTGCTATGGAGCTTACGCTCATGGGGGGGGGCTTGTGTACTCAAGACTTTCGGTCCATAGAACGGATATCCAAAACGGGGGCGGCGTCGATGCGTTCTGCACCCAAAAGAACAGAAAATCTGCCATTCTGATCGGTGGATTTGCGTTGCGCTACGTCATTGTGATTGCGGGCCAGGTCACCACCCGAAGCGGCCATTCCGGGCCGGGCCGTAGAACGAATTTCTTGCGGGTTTTTGCATTCCCCCATACAATATATAGAACAAAGGATCGTGGCGTTCGGGGAGATATCTGGAACCCGCGAAAACTTTTCCACAAGCATTCCATGATCGGTCCCAGCCGTGATGGTCAAGGTCATTGAGCTTTTGTCGTTGACGGCGCCGCCGATCCGCGCCTTGGGGATCGTGCCGCGCGCCGTGCTGAGCGCCGCGGCGATCCTTGCGCTGGTGCTGGTGACGTTGACGCTGGGTGCGTCGGCGCGGGCGCAACAGCCGGCGACGGCGACCGGCGACGCCATCGGGGCCCTCGAAGACGAGCTGGCCCAAGTGCAAGCCCGCAAGGCCCGCTGGCAAAAGGTCGTCGACCAATATGCCGAATTGTCCCGGGATCCCGGACGCTACGCCCGCCCGGCCGAACTGGCCGGTCGCGAATTGCAATACCTGGGCCGCGAGTTATCCGTCGAAGGGTTGACCTTTGGCCTGTCGAGTTATTTCAGCCTCGTCGCCAAGGCCCTGAAGGACGAAAAGAAGTTGGCCAAGGGCTTCAAGGTCGCCGCCGCCGGCGTCACCTTCGCCCACAAGGCGTTCATCAAGGACATGGCGAGGAACCCCGACAAGCACTCCGAGGGGGCGATCCGGCTTTTGGAAAGCACCGACGCCGGGCTCAAGCTGATCGCGACGGCGGGCTACGCCGACCCCAACATCGCCGCCATCATCAAGCTCTCGTCGTCCTTCGGTACCCAGGGCGTCAAGTGGCTCAGCGCCTATGTTCGCGGCGATCAGAAAAGCGTCAGGGACCACCTGCCGGCGATCAAGACGGTGCTGTCAACCGTCAGGGACATGACCGGGGCCCTGCGCGAAGGCGTCGACCCACTGGTCCTGGAAGACGCCCTCCAGCGGCTGGCGGTGCGCTTCCCGAAGCTCAAGCCGCTCGCCCAGCTGGCCGCCGCGACGGCGTTGACCGACTTCTACATCTCGCTGTCCCTGGCCAACGTCGCCTGGGGCAGCTACGCCTATGTCAACGGCACCGGGTTGCTGCAACAGGCCGAGGACATCCGCCGTGACCAGCGCCGGGCGGCGGTCATCCTGGCCAAGCTGATCCCCCTCGCCCGGGCCGAACTGACGGCGGCCAGGGCTCGCGAACGCTACCTGAACGCCGCCATCGAGGGCACCGGTCCGCAACCGCCGCCGCCGCCCCGGATTTTGCCGTCGCGGCGTTTTCTCGACGACGGTCTCGGCATTCCGCCGCCGCCCCGGCGCGCCAGGGGCAACGTGATGTCGGTCATTCTCGAGGTCCGACCGATCGAATACGGGCCGACCCCGGAAGAATTGCAGCGCCGCGAAGACGTCCGCAAAAAAGCCGAACGCCAGCGCCGCCTGGAGGCCGAGGCCGAACGCCGCGCCCAGCAGAAAATGGAGCAGGCGCGCCGCCGCGCCGAGGAACTGGAGCGTCGCCGGCAACGCGACGAAGAGGTTCGCCGGCCAAGCGGGGGCGACGAAAACTACGGCCGCGACGACGACTGGCAATCGCCGAAGCTGCCGGACGTGGTCGATTACCCGACCCTTAAGGACAAGATCGACAACATACGAATTCCGAATTTTAACTAACCGGGAAGGACGACATGACACGCCGCCCAGCACCTTTTGCATGGAACCGTCGCGAATTGTCGGTAGCGGCGAAGATTATCGCCGTCGTGCTGGCCGCCACCGCGGTTTGGGGATGTGCGCCGGTTTCCGGGCTCGACAGCTGGCGCAGCGACGCCCACCGGGTGTCCGTCGAGCGCTTCCCAGCCGGCTGGACCGCCGTTTCCGCCGACGACGACCGGCTGACCCTGGAAAAATATTTCAGGCACGACGGCCTCGGCTACCTGGAACGGATAACGGTTTCGGTCAGCCACGACGATTTTGCCTCCATCGACGACACCCTCGCCCGACTGCGTGCTAACGGCTTGCGGCTGGTTGAACGGGACCGGGTCAATATCGCCGACGACGCCGCCCCGTTCTGGTTCCTGGTCGGTCGCCGCGGCCGGGTCGAGGTGGTGTGGCTCGCCGTTATCCAGCGTTTCGGTCGGGCCTACACCATCCAGTTGCAGGCGACGCCCCTCGACGTCGACGCCGAAGGCGATCTGGGGCAACTGGCCGGGGCCTTGCGTTTTATGGTCGACGACCGCGAACGGGCCTGGTGGGATTTTCTGGCGGGACGCGACGGGGCGGCCGAAACGGCGTTCGCGGCTCTGGTCCGGCGCCAACCCGCCGACGGCAACGCCCGCTACGGCTTGGGTCTGGCGCTGCTCGCGCAAGGGAAATCGGAGCAGGCCGTCGGCCACCTGCAGCAAGCGCGCAAGATCATCGGCATTCATGAAAACGTCAGCAAATCCATCGCCCGCGCCCTGCTCGATTCCGGCGACGTCCAACGGGCGACGGTGCTGGCGGTCGAAATGCTGCGCGAGGACACCGACCTGAACGGCTACCTGTGGCCGTGGCTCGCCGCCCGGTCCGATGTTTTTGGCCGACTGGCGAAACGGCCGCCGACGCAAGCCCGGCAGGCGCTGTGGAACCGGGTCACGGCGGCGGCGGCGGCACTGATTCTTTTTTTCCAGAAAACCGAGATTGACCTGGCGATTGACGTCAATGCCGCCACCGGCTACGGCGGCGTCGAGGCCCTGCAAAGGCGCCTCGGCCAAGCCCTGTCCGGGCTGTTGTGGGAGGCCCACAACGGCCCGGTCGACGGCCGTTATCTGAACGCCCTGTTAGGGGCGCTGGAGATCGAGCAAGGGGCCGACGCCGGATTGCGGGCGTTGCGCGCTGGCGACGTCGCCGGGCTGCGCACGGCGGGCCTGAGGCTTGCCGCCGGTTTGCAAAAACTGAAAGGATACGCCGATGACGACGGTTAAACCGCGCCGGTTCGCCCGGGCCCTGGCTGTTGCATGGTCACCGGTCGCATTGTTGCTGGCCGCATTGTCACCGGTCGCATGGTCGCTGGCCGCCGCCGAACCGTCGCCCGCCACCATCGAGGAAGCCCTGGCCGGGCTCGAAACCTCGCAGGCGGCGGCGGCCACCTGGCAAGGTTTCGGCATCGGCTCCTACGCCAGGTACCGCCAGCAGACGCAATCCGAACGCTACGGCGTCCGCGACGAATCCTATAGCGAAACCCTGGTGCGCGCCACCGACGAGGCGTTGTATGTCGAGACCGCGGTGAGCGGAACCGGCGACGCGGTGACGCTGCCGCAAAGCCGTCGCTCTGGCGAACTGGCGGCCGCCAACGCCCGCCCGCTGGGGCCGGAAACCGTCTACCACGAGAGCCGGCGATACGACACCCAGGTTTATGCCTTCCGGAGGGAGCGGCGGATATCGTATGTCATCGACGTCGACCTCCATACCTTCTGGCTCGCCGCCAGGGTCCCGGGCGGCGTCGTCAAGGTCCGCCACGAGCGGCGGGAAATCAATCTGCTTGATCCCGACCGCCCGGTCCGCATCCGCAAGGACGTCGAAACCGTGCTGACGGATACGGACGTGCCGATCCGGGTCGGCAGCGAAACCCTGCTCAGTTATTGCTATCAAACCAGGGGTTTTCAGGGCGGCGACCCGGTCAACGCCCGCAACTGCTTCAACGACCGGGTTCCTGGCGGCCTGGTCCGCCAAGAGGCCCGCCAACAAGAAGACGGCGGCGAGGATAGGACCGCGACCCACCAACTGGTCGAATTCCGCGCCGTCGAAAAAGAGTGGTGATGGATTCAATCGGTCACAGCAACACCGTGTCGAGTCTATGAGCTGGCGTTTCGAAGGCCAACGTTTTCCTCGAAACGATTAACGCCATCCAGGCCGGGGGCGTTCTGTTGAACGCCCTGAACCTCGAACGGTTCATATCCATCTCCGTCTTGAGGGATGGGCTCTCCTTTAAAATGGAGGATGTTTCGGGTCTCACGGCTCTTCCATCCGCAATCTGCGGGGCGGTGGCGCGAATAAAGTGGTGCGCCCGGCGAGATTCGAACTCACGACCCCTTGATTAGGAATCAAGTGCTCTATCCTGCTGAGCTACGGGCGCACTGGCGGGCTTATAGCATGAAAGTGAATGTGAAAAAAACCGTCGGTGGCGCTCTAAAAGCTTTTTTTGATTTCGAGGAACACCCGGTCGTTATCGCCAAGCCCCTTGAACGGTGCGCGGGTGCCGCCCCGGTAGAGCGTGATCCCGCCGGTGATGGTCAGGGCGTCCTGGAGGTCGTAGGCCACGGACGCGCGGGAAAATCCGCCGCCCCGCGCAAGCGGCGACAGGCGCGACATCAAGGCGCTAAGGTGCAGGCGGTCACGCAGATAGTCACCAGAAATGCGCAGCGCATATTCTTGTGTGTCCTGGCGCAAGCCTTCGGCTTTCAGCGTCGCGTCCCAGCCATAAAGGTGGCGATTGACCACCTCAGCGCTGATCGAAAGGTCTGCTATGGTGGACACTTCAAGCCCCAACAAAACATCACTGCGGGTGAAATCGCGGTTCGGAACGGCCAGCGTCTTGAGGCCGTTGATGGTGGCGGCTTCGCCCTTGAACAACCAGTTTCCCACCGCCATATCGGCACTGACCCCGACCATGTTGACCCGGGCATGGCGCAACCGGGTGACGCCCTGAACGGTTTCTTTATGCGCGCCGTCATTGAACACATTGGCCGCCTGCAGCGCCACATCCCAGCCGGAAAAATTGCCCTGCACCCGGGCGGCAAATTCCATATTGGCAAGGTCGTCGGCGGGGGTGTCTTGGGGAGGGGGTGCGCCGTTGCTGGCATCAAAGGCCGAACGTGCCGGCGCGGTTTTGTTCAAGCGGATTTCGGGGATCGCCATGACCGTGGTGGTCCACGGTCCGCTCACATAATCGGCCCGCACCATGGCCACCGGCAAGCGCAGGTCTTCAATATCGACCATGCCGATTTCACGTTGATCAAGGGGGTTGAGGATATCGACCACCCGTAAGTTTTCGGCACTTCCCCACACGACGATTTGCCGCCCGGCGGTGACCTCAAAAGCATCGTTGAATTGAACATTGGCGTAAAGTTCGCCGATGTTGAGGTCCCGCTCAAAGGAGTTTTTGACCGGTTCTGGATAATCGTCGCGGCCACGGATGGCATAAACTTGCTCGTCGCGGATCGTAAGTTCGCTCACGATGCGCACCGGACGGGGCAATTGATTGGGAAAATTTCCCTTCAGTTGTAAAGCCACCTTGGGGCGAACGCGGCTCAGGCCGCGTTTGTCGTATTCGCCCGTTTGCGGGGCGTTTTGGGTGTAATCATAAGCCGCGGAGAAGGTGAACGCCCCCGACAGCGACCACGGTGAGGGCGCGGCGCGCGGTATGGCGGGGGGCGGGGTGGGGGGTGCGGGTTGATCAAAGTCCCCGCCGCCATCAAACTCACCGCCGTCAAATCCACCCAGGGCATCGTCAAGCCCCTCTTGGCCGTAGGCCGGAACACCCGCCATCAGGGCGATGGTCAAAGCGGTGCTTAAAGGGCGGATGAAATGCAACATAAGGCCCTACAAGCCTTTTTCCAAACGGCGCAAGGTGAACAAGCTGTCGTTCAGGTCTTGATTATAGCGCACGTTGGAAAAGGTCATTTCGGTTTTGTGCTCGGTAATTTTGTTTTTCTTGGTGGTCATGGAAATGGCGGTGACGGTCCATATGCCGTCGATTTTTTCCAACCCGGAGACGTCGAGGTATTTCAAACGGTCCCCGGTGTCGGTCCAAAGCACCGCGCGCACCACCATGAAGTTGTCTTGGCGAACGAATAAAACCGATTTTTTGTAGCCGCTTTGATCAATTTCATCCTGGCTTTTGGGCAGGGCTTCGATCAGCCACGTTTTCGCCCCGCGCACCGCGCCCATTTTGAGAATTTTAAAATCATAGGCATCGAGGTTTTTGCGGGTGAGGTCCGAATAATTAAAATCGGATCCCATGAAACTGCCGGACTTGTCGGTGCTGGCGATGCGCTTGGTTTTTTTCAAGGCCGGCAAGAACAGCCACTGGTCGTCATCCTGGTCGTTGGCGGCGTAGTCATAGGTCAGAAAGCCGGTGTCTTTGACGTCTGCCGGGGATTGAAAAAACATGATCCGTCGCCGATCCTCACCGCCGCTTGTGGTGATCAGGTCCTTGTCATAGGACACCATGTCGCGGACCCGGGTGTCGCCGTTTTTGTCGATCAGGACCATTTTTTGGCCGGCGATGCGGTTGTTGCCGTCGTCGCGAGCGTTGACCTTGACCATAATGTCCTGGGCGCTGAGGGTCTGTGCCGAGGCTGACGGAATGGCGAGCAAGAAAGCCACAGTGGCCCAAATAAGCGGTGTTTTATTCATCGCAAAAACTCCAATTTCAAGCGTCCGTGTCGGGGATGGCAGAAACCGCGAGCGGCGGTGATTTGTGTATCAACGCCATCAATGCGGGGGCGAGGAAAAAATCGGAAATCAAAGCCAAAATAATGGCCGATCCGGTCAGCCAGCCAAAATTGATCAGGTTGCTCATGGTTGATTGGGTGAAAATGAAAAAGCCCAAAGACAAAACCACGGAGGTAACAAGCATCGCGCGACCGGCGCTGAGAAGGGTCGCGCGAACGGCTTGATCGACGGTCCCGGTTTGCTGGTAATACCGGCGAAAATTGTGCATGAAATGGATCGTGTCATCGACGGCCAGGCCAATGGCAATCGATCCGATCAACATGGTGAACAAATCCAGCTTAATGCCCAACCACCCCATCAAGCCCAAAACGATCAGAATTGGTGCCAAGTTGGGAATCATCGAAATCAGTCCCAAACGCACATTGCCAATGAACACCACCATCATCACGGTGATCACCAGGGCGGCGATGACGTAGCTGTTGACCATGGAAAAAATGGTGGCCTCCATGGTGCGGCCCAAAAGCGCGTTCATGCCGGTGACGGTGATGTCGACCTCATCGCCCAACACCGCACGAAACTTCTGGATCAACTCGTCATCCAGATTGCGCAAATAGATTGCATCGACCCACGGCATTTTTGCGGTAAAGCGGGCCTTGCGAAACTGGCTGTCGACAAAGTCTTCGAGGTCGTCAGATCCGCTGTTTTCGAACAGGAATAACTCTTGCGCAATCAGCGCGCGGTCATCGGGGATTTTGTATTGGGCCGGATCGTTGCCATACAGTGCGCGGTTGGATTCTTTGATGATGTCGGCCAGCGACAGGGTTTTGCCCACCGCGTAGTGGGGCGTGCTCAGGGTTTCGATATCGCGTCCCAGACGGTCGAGGCCTTGCATGATTTGAGGATCATACAGGCCGTTTTCGCGTTTGGTATCGACCACGACTTCGACCGCACTGGCCCCTTTCATGCGCAGGTCGACCAGGTCGGTCGCGGCGCGGGCGGGATTGTCTTTGGCCAGCCAGGTGAACGGCAGGTGGGAAAATTCCAATTGGCTGACGCCAATCAGGGCCAGGATTATGGCCGCCGCAAAAACCGCCGCCACAGATCGGGCGCGGCGCACGGACAATTGAGCCACCCACTCCAGGATTGCGTCCATGCGCGCGTGACGGGTGTGGGCGCGGGTGCTGGACTTGGCCTTTAGCGGCAAGAGCGTTAGCAAAGCGGGCAGCATCACCAAGGTCAGGGCCAGCGACAGCAAGATGCCCAGCGCGGCAATGATGCCCAAATCGGCGATGGGCGCGACTTCGGCCCCGGCAAACGACGCCAGCCCCGCCGCGGTGGTCAACGAGGTCATGACGATGGGCGCGCCGGAATGGCCAAGGGCATAAACAACACTGTCGCGTCGCCCGTGCCCGGCCTGCACATGACGAAAAAATACCGACAACAGATGCACCGACGCACCGACCCCAACGGCCAACAGGAATGACGGTAAAATTTGCATCGGCAAGGTCAGTGCGCGGCCCGTCAGCGGCAGCATCCCCATGGTCCCCAGCACCGAGGCGATGACGGTCAACAACGGCAGTGCAACCCCCGAAAGGCGTCGAAACATGATCAGCAAGATCACGCCAATGATGGCGAAGGCCAGCAACAAAAAGCGTTTCAAATTGGTCTGCATGGATTTTTTCAAAACATCCGTGACCACCGGGGAACCGGCCACGTAAATTTTGAAATTTTCGCCCTCATACGGTTTTGTGACGGAGAGTACGGCTTCGATCAAGGCGCTGTTTTCCGCGTCGCTTAAATATGCGCGCGTGTCGGCGGCCCCGCTGGGTGCGGCCAAATCGTCAAACCCGGCCAAGGCGTCTTCGCCCCCCGCGCCCAGCGATGAAAAGGCGTTGGCGCGGATCACGATGGTGGTGATTTTTTGATCTTCGGACAGCAACAGGTTTTCAAACAGCGGGTTGGCCAAAACCCGCTGGCGCACGGCGGCAAATTCAGCCGGAGTTTTGGGCCAGGTTTCGAACAGATCTTCGACAATTAAATCGTCGCCACGTCCGTAAGTGTTGCGGGCATTGATCAGGCTGGTGATGTCATCGACATAAGGGGTGTTGTCTTGCAGGTCGCGGTGCAGTTTTTGGAGCTTCTTGAGAAAATCGGGGGCAAAAACATCGGACGTTTCGATGGCCACCACAACCAATTCATCACGGCCAAACTGATCGCGAAAATCATTGTAGGCGAGCAAGGCCGGATCGTCGTCATAGAGAAAGCTTTCCGTCGAGGTATCCATCACGATGTTGGGGATCTGGCTGGCCAGCCCACCGACCAGCGCCAGGCTGAGTGCCAGCGCAATCCAGGCGTGGCCGGTGACCCGGTGACCAAAGGCGCTAAAGGCGTCCTCGATGCGTTGGCGAAATGTGTTAGCCATGGTCGGGGCCTTTCTGGCGTTCAGGGGGTTTGCGCACGCCCGACAACAGCGTGTCGGCGATGGCGTTGGCGGCGTCGGTGACGGACAATTCTATGTTGAGCGATGAGCCCTCGGGTGCCAGGGCCGCGGCGCGGCGACGGATCGGGCCGTTGGTGGCGTACAAGGTACAGGCCCCGACCAGCATCATGTGGACCAAAAAAGGATGAACCGGGTGAAAGCGCCCCTGTTCGACCCCGATGCTTAAGGTCTTTTCCAGGGCTGCTGCCGTGCGGGCCATCAACGGGATGATGGAATCGGGGAGATTGCGTCCGCCGTCGGCGATTTCGCGCAACATGATGGCGCTGAATTGTGCGGGATTATCGCCGTCGATCAAAATCCGGGCAAACGTGCGCACCCGGTCTTCGGCGTCTTCGACGGTGTTCAGCATGGTTTCCAAACGGGCGACTTTGGCGCTAAAAATCCGCTCCAACACCGCCGTGTAAAAGGCGGTTTTGTCGCCGATGCGGTAATACAAGGTGGCTTTGTTGACCGTCGCCGCCTTGGCGATTTCATCCATGCGCGCGCCGTCAAAACCTTTTTCGGCAAACACCGCCGCCGCGATGTCGATGATCGCATCGTTGGACGGCATGGTTCGGGAGCAGGGCGTTTTCATAATTCAACCAGGTGGTTTAACCAAACGGTTGAATTGTGCTCAAAACCAACCGCACCGTCAAGACGGTCCGGCTAAAAATTTATAACCGATTGAATTTAAAACTTAATTGAAAAAATCAACGGGGATGGAATAGTAAAGCAATGCGGATTCCGTACCCGGGTTGGATTTGCCCAACGAGGCATTGGAATAATGCGACACCGCAACGCCGAGGCGAGAGCGGTCATCAAAGCGGTACGCAATTTCAAGTTGGGAGCGGAACTCCAAGGCGTAATCGAGATCCAGTTTGGTGTTGCCGCCGGTATAAAAATGAGGCGCGAAACTGGGCGTGACGACGATGCGTTTGCCAAAGTAAAGGTCCATCAAAACACCGGCGCCGACGAACACTTGGGTGCTGTCGTTTTTCGACACCGCAGCGGCGACAAAAGGTTTGAGCAAGCCAAACAGTTTTTTATCGTCACGGTATTCCATCCGCAACTCGACGCCCTGGTCTTTTTTGCGGTTCCAGTCATAGCTGCCGCCGGCGATGGATAAAAAGGCCGGGTCGTCCGCTTGGGCGGGTGATCCTCCCCCAGCCACAGTTCCCGCCCCGGCCATCGCGATGATGAACAAAACGCCTTTAAGGGTGGTTTTTGCGCGGGTGAATTTGACCGGGTGCATGGTTGTGACCTTACCTTTGGTGTGTTCGGGCATTAAAGGGGAAAATGGCTGTTAAATCAACGTGCGTGACGGCCTTGTGGCGTGGCGCGGACATTTGACGCTTGAGTGTGCCCCTTAAAGATTGGCCCGCGCTGTGCGGCACAATTTTTATAAGGTGCGGGCCATATCGTCCGCCGCTTGGGACAGGGCCCGCGATATACCCGCCTCCAGACCCGAATGGCCGGCGTCATCGACCACCACCAACCGGGAATCCGGCCATGCCAAATGAAGACGGTAGGCGGTTTTGATCGGGCAGATGACGTCATAGCGTCCCTGTACGATGATTGCGGGTAAGGCGAAAATGGTGTGCAGGCGGTTGATCAATTCGTCGTCTTGTAAGAACAAGTTGTGCTTGAAATAGTGGGCCTCGATCCGCGCCAGGGCCAGGGCGTAATGATCAAATGCCGGCCCGCCTTGGGGCAGCGGGTGGGGCCGTAAGGTGGAACAAAGGCTTTCATAGCGCGCCCAGGCGCGGGCCGCGGGCAGGTGGCGATTGGGGTCGGGATCGAACAGGCGGGCGCAATATGCGTCGAGCAACTCGGCGCTGTTGGGCCCACGTCCACCTTGGTCCCCGCCACCTTGTCCACCAATATGGTTTGAAAAGTCCTGATGATGTTCGGGAAAAAAGCTCGCCATGCCAGACAAAAACCAATCCACTTCGCTGGCCGTGCCCAAAAACACCCCGCGCAAAATAAACCCCAAACAGCGTTCAGCATGACGGGTGCCATAAGCCAGCGCCAAGGTTGCGCCCCATGACCCGCCCGCCACCAGCCATTTGTCGATGCCCAAATGGGCGCGCAATGCTTCCATGTCCGCGACCAGATGATCGGTGGTGTTGGCGTGCCGACTGGCATAGGGTCGGGAGCGACCGCAACCGCGTTGGTCAAGCAAGATGATGTGATATTTTTGCGGGTCGAAGTAGCGCCGCTGGGTTGGCACGGTGCCCGCCCCCGGCCCCCCGTGGACGAAAATCACCGGGGTCGCGTTTGCATTGCCGGATAAATCGTAATGTAAGCTGTGCCCGTCACCGACGTCTAACAAGCCCTTGGCGTAAGGCTTGATCGGTGGATAGAGGTCGGTGTCGCGCACGGTGTCCATCGGAAAATCTCCAAATTGGGAAGCTTGGGGACGGATAGAGAATACAAGATCTTTCCGGGATAAGAAGGCTAAGTTTAAGGATCGAAAGGGCAGCTTTATGCATGTGCGGATGGCGGTGGTACTTTTAAGTCTGATGATCATCGCGCGCCCGGGTCCGGCGGCCTCAAACGATGGTGCCGGGGCGCAAATGGTGGCTGAAGTGGTGGCGGTCATTGATGGAGATACGGTGGTTTTTCAGGGCGGGCAAGAGGTTCGCCTGGTCGGCATTCAAGCGCCCAAATTGGCCTTGGGCCGGGCCAGTTTTCCCCCCTGGCCGTTGGCGCAAGAGGCCAAATCAACGTTGCAGGACTTGGTCTTGAAGCGCCGGGTTGAGGTGCACTTGGCCCCCGTCGGTGAAGATCGTTATGGGCGTTTGTTGGCCCGGCTGCGTCGGCTTGACGATGGCCTGTGGGTGCAAGACGAAATGGTCAAACGCGGCTTGGCGCGAGTGTATTCGTTGCGCGACAACCGGGTTTTGGCGAGGCCGCTTTTGGCCCTTGAAGGCCCTGCCCGAGACGCTCAAAAAGGCATCTGGGGATGGCCGTTTTACGCCGTGCGCCGGGCCCAGGACAGCGGTGCGGATATCGGGACGTTTCAAATGATTGAAGGGCGGATCGTTGATACGGCGCGGGTGAAAAACCGCATTTATTTAAATTTTGGCGACAACTGGCGCACCGATTTTACCATTAAAGTCAACCGTGCGGACGAACGCTTGTTTCGCCAGGCGGGCATTGACCTGTTGGCGCTGAAAGGGGTCCGGGTGCGGGTGCGGGGCTGGGTGAGGTCGCGCAACGGACCGATGGTCGAACTGGATCATCCCGAACGTCTTGAACGCCTTGAATAAGGTGACAGGCGGCCAAACTGGATTTATATTTCAAGATATGAAAACACCTTGTAAGATTTTATCCTGTCGCCTGATGTCTCTGTTGCCGGTGTTGTTTTTGGTGGCGGCGTGTTCGGCCAACCCGGCCACCGGCGAGCAAAGCTTCACGGCTTTCATGTCGGAAGAAAAAGAGCTTCGCCTCGGTGCCGAAGAACATCCCAAAATCATCAAGCAATCGGGTGGGGTGTTTTCCCCGGACAAATGGAGCCCCTATGTGCGTGAGATCGGACGCAAATTGGCGAGCTTTTCCGAACGGCCCAATTTGCCATGGACGTTTACGGTTCTGAACGACACCCAGGTTAACGCTTTTGCCTTGCCGGGGGGCTATGTGTACATCACCCGGGGATTGCTGGCATTGGCCAGTGACGAGGCGGAAATGGCCGGGGTGTTGAGCCATGAAATCGGCCACATCGCCGCGCGTCATTCGGCCCAGCGCTACAGTTCCACGGTGGCGAGCAATTTAGGCTTGCAGGTGTTGGGGGTGTTGACCAATGCCGCCGGGGTCGGCGGTCTGGAAAACCTCGCCGCGGTGGGGGCGGAAATAGGCTTGAAAAGTTATTCCCGCGAACAGGAACTGGAAAGTGATTTGTTGGCCGTGCGCTATATGACCCGGGCCGGATACGCGCCCCAGGCGATGGCCAGTTTTTTTGAAAAATTGCGCGTTGATCAGCGCATCCAGGGGCGTCTTGCGGGCGATCCCGAGCGGGCCGAAAAAACCGACATTATGGCCACCCACCCGCGCACCGCCGAACGCATTCGCCAAGCGATCAAACTGGCGGACGGCACCACCAACCGCGATGGGCGGCGCGGGGCGAAGACGTATCTGGATATGGTGGACGACATGGTGTTCGGCGATGGGGCCGACCAGGGGCTTGTTCGTGGCCAGGTGTTCACCCATCCCACGTTGCGGTTTCAGTTTGAAGTGCCCGAAGGTTTCACCTTGCGCAATTTGCCAACCCAGGTGGTGGCCACGGATAAAAATAAAAATACCATTGTTTTTTCAGCCGCGGCGCTTGACGATTTGCAAAAAGCCGGTGGCATGGAACGCTACCTGACCAACATGTGGAGCGGTCAGCTTGCATTGAAAAATGTCGAGTGGATCGACATCAACGCGATGAAAGCGGTCACCGGGGTGGCCTCCGTGCGGGTGAAGGGGCGTCGGTTTGATGTCCGGCGGCTGGTCGTGGAACAAACCAAAGACCACTATTGGCGTTTTGAATTCATCACCCGGCCACAAGACAGTGGGCGCATAAACAAAGCCCTGCGGCGCACCACCTATAGCTTTCGCACGCTGTCGCAAAGCCAGGCAAACGCGGTGCAGCCGTGGCGGGTGCGGGTGGTGGATGTCGGCAATGCGGTGACGTATGACGATCTGGTTGGCGCGATGGTGATGGAAGACAACAAGGCCGATTGGTTCGAAGCCTTGAACGGCATCGGCCCGGACACCCCACTGCTGCCCGGGATGCGGGTCAAGATCGTAAAATAAGTCGGGGGACAGACAAAAGGCCGAAGCGGGGCTTCGGCCTTTTGCAACAGATGTGGAGGGGGAAATTTAAGCCGCGGTGAGCAGCTTTTCCAACTTTTCCTGGGCTGTATCCATGTCGATTTTTTCGACCGCCGCCACTTCGCTGGCCAAACGATCAATCGCCTGTTCATAAATTTGGCGTTCGGAAAACGATTGGTCGGGCTGATCGGCGCTGCGGTGCAGGTCGCGCACCACTTCGGCGATGGAGACCGGATCTCCGGAATTGATTTTGGCCTCGTATTCCTGAGCGCGGCGGCTCCACATGGTGCGTTTCACACGGGCGCGGCCTTTCAGGGTGGTGAGCGCGCCTTCCATGACTTTTTTGGAACTCAATTTACGCAAGCCCGCATCGTTCACTTTGCCAATGGGCACGCGCAAGGTCATGCGCTCGCTTTCAAAAGAAATCACGAATAACTTCAACGGGGAACCTGCGATTTCCTGTTTTTCAACGCCGACAACCTTGCCAACGCCATGGGTCGGGTACACCACAAAATCGCCGGTGCTGAAGATGAGTTTTTCTGCCATTTGTTGCCTTCTCAATCGATCGGGTTGGGCGCTTTGGGCGCAAGGGGTTTTTTAGATAACGGTTCTCTGGAACGGGTTTTTTAGATAACGGGTTCTTTTGATCAAGAGCACCCCCAACAGCCCTTGTTACACACTGCTCATGCCCGGTTGCCTCGATCTAACAGGCAGGGCGGGCATAAAAACCGCACAAAGAACGGCCAGCCCAAGGGGCCAGCTTCGCGAAAGTGTATCACAAATGAACAAAAAAAGACATTTTTTTACCCGTGCAGGGCCGCCGGGGGGCGCGAGACGGTCTGGGCGGCGGCATTATTTTGTGTTCACCGGCCCCGAAAATCAGTTGCCCGCGCCGGGTTTGGGACTGAGCAATTCAGCTTTGTTGGGTTTGTCTTTCCAGTCTTCCGCATCCGCCGGGCTGTCGCCTTTGCGGGTGATGTTGGGCCATTCGGCGGAAAATTTGGTATTGATTTCCAGCCATTTGTCCAGGTTGGGTTCGGTGTCGGGTAAAATCGCCTCGGCCGGACATTCGGGTTCGCACACACCGCAGTCGATGCATTCATCGGGATTGATCACAAGGAAGTTTTCACCTTCGTAAAAGCAATCGACGGGACACACTTCAACGCAATCCTGGAATTTGCATTTGATGCAGTTTTCAACGACGACGTAGGTCATTCATAAGCTCCGGCTATGGTCAGTCTTTGGTATATTGGGTCCGCAATATGGGGGTGCGCGGTTTGGTTTACGCGATTTGGCGAATTTGCTCAAGTCCCATCCGGGGGGCCGCCATCATTGTGCATCTTTGCCGCCACCCGTTTGCGGGCATCGCCACTTTCACGGTCTGAAACATACAGCAATCCCGACAGACGGCGCACCAGATTGGTCTCGTAATCGTGCAGCACGCCATCGGCGTAGGCAACTTCCCACAGCATCTCGATCAGCTCCACGCGTTCGGCGTGTTCAAAGTTGTCCTTGATGGTGCGGCTTAGGGTGTAGATTTCATTGGACTCGGCGACGGTTTCTTCGGCCTCGGCAATCAGGGCTTGCGCGTCTTGGGAGGTCAACTGAAAACGCTCTTTCAGCAACCGCATCACCACCGCGCGTTCGTCGTCGCCAAAGTCTCCGTCCATGATCGCGCCTTCGACCAGCAGGGCCGCAGCGGCGATTTTCAGGTCGGTCCTGGCAATGGTTTGCGTCGGTGGCGCGGCAAATATTTTTTTCAGGCGGGCAAGCATCTTGATGTGTCCTTTGTGCGGATGGGCAACAGCTCCCTGGATGGCCCCGATTGTTAGCGCACCGGGGCGGTGCTGTCGACGGGGTAAAACAAGGTTTTATCAGGGCATGGGGTTAATTGTCGTCGCGCAATTTGTCGGTGGCGCGACGTTCGGCCTTGGTTGGTCGCCCCGACCCGGCGTCGCGTGCGGCGGTTGGTGCGGGGGTGAAGTCCCGGTTGGAGGGGGCCGGGGCGGGCGGGCTGAGATCTGAGTAAAGGCCTTGGGCCTCGACCGCCGGGCCGCGCCGGGTGCCGAGGTCAAGGATTTTAACCACCCATATCTTGTGGGCGCGCAGGCCGGTGGCAAAGCTTAACACATCGCCAACGGCAACCTTGACGTGGGCTTTGGTGACAACCTCGTCGTTTAAACGCACCCGACCGGCCACACAAAATTTTCCGGCCAAGGTGCGGCTTTTTAAAAACCGGGCATGCCACAGCCATTTGTCGATGCGGATGCGGTCTTGCGCGGTCATGATTTCAGTTTGAGGTCTTTCAGCTTGGCAAATGGACTGTCGGGGTCAAAGTACGGTGCGCGCGCCGGGGACCGGGCGGGGGCTGATTTGGCGGCCTTTTTTTGCGGTTTAGGGGTGCGCACGGGGCGTTTTGGTGTGGCCGGTTTGGCAGGTTTTTTTGCGGCTGGGCGGGGTTTTTTGTGCCGCGACCTGGGCGACCATTTGGCGTCTTTATCGGCCTGGAAGCCAAGGCTTTGCAAAATGCCCGGTAGATCATCCACCGCACAGCCGGCCAACGATAGAAAATCGGCATTGGCCTCGAACGGCCCTTTGGCGGCTTCCAGGCGTTTCCACGCCAATTCGGCGATGCGTTCCAACATGTCGGCGCGCACAAACAGCGCCCCGGCGGGGCGAAACCCGGCGGCGCGCAGCCAGCCTTCGGGTTCGTGTTTTTCCCGTTTTAGCGACACCCGTCCGGCGGGCGGCGGGGCCAGCAAGGGGTGGTGTCCTTCAAACACCCCCCACAACAGCACCGCCAATTCCACCGCAGCGGGACGCAACAGGGCCGGGATGTAAATCATGTGCCGCCCGATGCGGATTGCCAAACGGCGCAATTCGTAACGGTCTTCGCGGCTTAACGCCTTGATTTCATCGCGGGCCTCATGGCGCGGCAAGGCACCAAGGCTTTCGGCCAATTGGTAGACGAGGCCCCGCGCCACCCCTTGCAACGGAGCTTCGCGGGCCGCCAACAGCCATCCCAAACGGTCCCGAACCACATCGCCGACCCAGGCTTGCAGGCGGGTTTCGATGCGGTTTTTTTGCTCCAGGTCAAGCAAATCGCTGGACCGCGCGGTGATCCGTGGGCTCAACAAATCCGCACCCCTGGTGAACTGGCCGACCGGCTCACCGCGCCATTGCACCTGGCCTGCGGCGTTGAAGGCAAAGGCTCCGTCGGCGTCGGCATCGAACATGGCGATGCGGTCGGCAATTTTGCCGCGCAACGCATTGGCGGCGGCGGAACCGAGTATTTTCGCCGCCAACACGCTGTCGCTTTCGGCGGCTACAAAACGAAATCCGTGCAGGTGACCCAGGTGATGGCCTTCGACTTCCAGGCGACCGTCGTCGTCGAGTGCGGCGCTCAGCGGGGCGTCGTTTTTAAGGGTTTTGACCAGTTGGCTGGTGCGTTTGTCGACAAACCGCTGGGTGAGTTGTTGGTGCAAGGCGTCCGAAAGGCTGTTTTCGATGGCGCGGGTGCGTTCTTGCCAGTGCACCGGTTGGTCCAGCCAGCCCCCTTGATGGGCGACGAAGGTCCAGGTGCGGACGGCGGCGATGCGTGCCATCAAGGTGTCGATGTCGCCCTCCAACAGGTCGGTGCGCTTGACGTGTTGGTCCATCCAGTCGTCGCTGATGCATTTGGACGGGCCGCTTAACTGCTGGTAAATGCGCGCCAAAAGTTGCGGGTGATCGTCGCTGTGGGTGTTGCTGAAATCGGGAATCCGCGCCACGTCCCATAATGTTTGCACGGAGTCTGGGGTGGTTTTTTCAAGGGTTTCCTGGACCGTATCGTTGTTCAACAATGCATCCAGGGTGCGTTCGTCCGCGCCGTTTGGGGCCAGGCGCAGGGCGGCGTGTTCGGGACGCACGTTGAGCGCCGCCTTAAGGGCATCAACGGATGAGAAATCCAGCTTGTTGTTGCGCCAAAAGACAAACGGCAGGGGGGAGAAATTGTGCTGTTCAATGGCTTCGACGGTGCCCGCACCCAGCCCGGTGACATCGCCGGTGGTGCCAAAACTGCCGTCGTTCATGTGCCGCCCGGCACGCCCGGAAATTTGCGCCAGTTCCGCCGCCGACAGGTCGCGCCGGGCGCGCCCGTCAAACTTGCGGGTGGCGGCCAGGGCAATGTGGTCGACGTCCATGTTCAGGCCCATGCCGACCGCGTCGGTGGCGACCAGGAAATCAACTTCACCCGACTGAAACATCTCCACCTGGGCGTTGCGGGTGCGGGGGCTTAACGCGCCCATGACGATTGCCGCACCGCCCGATTGACGGCGGATCAGTTCGGCAATCGAATAGACGTCGTTGGCTGAAAACGCGACGATGCAACTGCGCGGTTTCAGGCGGGTGAATTTTTTGTAGCCGGTGTAGCGCAAGCTCGACAAGCGCGGGCGGGTTTGAAAATCCACGTTCTCGACCAGCTCCTGGATCAGGCCGCGGATGGTTTCGGCGCCCAGAAACATGGTTTCCAGGCGACCGCGATAATGCAGCAAACGATCGGTGAACACGTGGCCGCGGTCCGCGTCGGCGCACATTTGAATTTCATCGACGGCGGCGAATTCAAAATCCTGGTCCGACGGCATGCTTTCCACGGTGGTGAGAAAATAACGCGCGTGTTTGGGCACGATCTTTTCTTCGCCGGTGATCAGGGCGACCTGGTCCACACCCTTGGCGAGGACCGCGCGGTCGTAGTTTTCGCGTGCCAGCAAGCGCAACGGAAAACCGATCACGCCCGACCCGTGGGCGAGCATGCGTTCCATGGCCAAGTGGGTCTTGCCGGTATTGGTGGGGCCCAATATGGCGCTGATGTGGGCGCGGTCGCGCGATGTGTCTATCTGCATGGGGCGAAGTTTTAGCCTTCTTTGGCGATGTTTTCCAGCCTGGAAACACCATTTTTTAGCAGCCCTCGGCTCAAATCCGGCCCAGTGCGCCGATTAAATGCGCCGCTTAAACGGTGCCAAGCGCCGCTTGGCGCTGGGCTGTGCGACGTTTTCCGGCAAGTTTTTGCAGTTGATTGTCGAGGGCGTTGAAGGCATCGCGCAGCGCCACATGAACGTCTTCGTGGGCGGGGTCCTGACCCCGGTCGGTGTGCACGATATGCCCGGCACCGGGTACGGTGAGGTCGATGTTAAAATGAAACAGCTTGCCTTGGGCGTGGGATTTGTGCGGCAGTTCAACCACCACGCGGCAACTGGTGATGCGCCCGTAGAGGGCTTCAATTTTATCAATGCGGTTCATGATGTCGCCGTGTACGGCATCGGAACGGTCGCATCCGTGAAAACTGACCTGGACGGGAACTTGCATGAGCGCTCTCCCATATGATGTTGGATTTTGGTGTGTGAGGATCTCAAAGCCGGAGATCTCATAGCCGGAGATCTCAAAGCCGAAGACCTCAAAGTCTTCGTGGGCACGACGCCGCCGGTCCGCCGAAGCATTGGCGATGTTATCACTGAAAAACAGCGTATTTTTAACATCTTGGGGCGTCCGTTTTTGCGTCATTTCCAGTATACGCCGGGATGTGGCCGGGTTCCAGTCCCATAAGGTGGGGGAGGGTTGAAAAATTACCCTTTTGCGGGCTTGCGAAGCGGGGCGTTTTCGCCCATATCTCGCGGGTCTTTAGACACAGACCCATTTTTGACGCGTGTAACCGTGAGGGACCAGATCACCGATGAGCAAGGAAACGTTTTCTTTTCAAACCGAAGTCAGCCGCCTGCTGGATATTGTCGCGGGCTCTTTGTATTCCAACCGCGAAATTTTCCTGCGGGAACTGATTTCCAATGCCTCCGATGCCTGCGACACGTTGCGCCACAAGGCCTTAACCACACCTTCGTTGATCGACGGAGATCACGACTTCAAGATCGGGTTGAGCGTCGACGAAAAGGCCAAAACCATCTCGCTAACCGACAACGGCGTGGGCATGAACCACGACGACCTGCTGGCCACCCTGGGCACCATCGCCAGTTCCGGGACCGGGGCGCTGATCGACCAGTTGGCGAAGGACGAGAAAAAAGACCTGGCGCTGATCGGTCAATTCGGCGTTGGCTTTTATTCCGCGTTTATGGTCTCCGACAAGGTCGAGGTGACCACCCGCAAGGCCGGCGAGGCGGACACCTGGCTATGGGTGTCGGATGGCAAGGGCGAGTTTTCCATCGAACAGGTGAGCGGCGACGCGGCCCGTTCGGACCGGGGCACCACGGTCACGTTGCACATGAAAAAAGATGCCAGGGAGTTTTTGGAAGCGTCGCGGATCACGCACATCGTGAAGATGTATTCCGATCACATCAGTTTTCCGGTGATCCTCGGCGATGAAACGCTCAACGCGGCCTCGGCCATTTGGGCCCGCCCGGCCAAAGACGTCACGGCGGAACAATACAAAGAATTTTACCATCACGCGGCCCATGCGTTTGACGAGCCGTGGATCACCCTGCACAACCGCATCGAAGGCGTGGTCAGCTATACCAATTTGCTGTTTATTCCCTCCGTGCGCCCGTTTGATCTGTTCGACCCGGAACGCAAGGGCCACGTTAAATTGTATGTGAACCGGGTGTTTATCACCGACCAGGCCGATGGCTTGTTGCCGCCTTATTTGCGGTTTTTGCGGGGCGTGGTGGACAGCGAAGACCTGTCGTTGAACATTTCGCGCGAAATGCTGCAAACCGACCCTAAGCTGGCCAAAATGCGCACCGGTCTGGTGAAAAAGGTTCTCGCCGAATTGAAGAAAAAAGCCACCAAAGCGCCGGAAGACTACGCCAATTTTTGGGACAACTTCGGCGTGGTGTTGAAAGAAGGCCTGGTGGATGATTTCACCATGCGCGATAAATTGCTGGAACTGGCGCGCTTTCGCTCCACCGGCGCGGACGGCCTGACGTCTCTGGCGGACTATGTGGACCGTATGAAAGACGGCCAGGAAGCGATTTATTATATCGCCGGCGAAGACGAAACCCAGGTGGTGACCTCGCCGCATCTGGAAGGGTTCAGGGCCAAGGACGTCGAGGTGTTGTTGCTGACCGATCCGGTTGATGAATTTTGGTTGCAGCACGTCACCGAGTTCAGTGACAAGCCGTTTAAATCGGTGACCCGTGGGGCGGCCGATCTGGATACGGTCAAATCAGGCGACGATGATCCATCCGATGACGCCAAGGACGCGGACGAGGTCAATTTAGACACCCTGATCGCGGCCCTGAAACTCACCTTAAGCGACGCGGTGAAAGACGTGCGGGCGTCCAAACGGCTGACCGAAAGTGCGGTGTGTCTGGTGGCCGACGATGGCGATATGGATGTCAATATGGAACGTCTGTTGCGCCGTCACGGGCAAATGCAAGCGGGCATGCCCCGGGTTTTGGAATTGAATCCGGGCCACGCGGTGGTCAAAAAATTGGCGCAACGCGCCGATGCCGGTGGCGAGGATGAGTTGCTGAAAGACGCGGCGCAACTGCTGCTGGATCAAGCGCGCATCGCCGAAGGCGAAATGCCCGCCGACCCGACCGGGTTTGCCAAACGTCTGGCGGCGGTGTTGGAACGCGCCCTTTAGGCCACATGTATGTCCCGGGGCATGGCCCGGGCCCTAAGGCCTAAGGGTGCTGAGTTTGTCGAGTGCCGGGGTGTAGCTCAAATCGGCTGCGTCCTGATACCATCTGAGGGCTTCTTTCAGGTCGCGTTTGAGGTTGATGCCCTGCTCGTAAATCTCACCAATGCGAAAGTAGCCTCTGGCGTAGGAATCTTCACCGGCGGTCTTGTACCATTTGATGGCTTTTTTCATGTCCACCGGGGTGCCGCCACGGCCTTCTTCGTAAACTTGGGCGAGGTGATAATAGCCAAGTTTGTAGCCTTGGACGCCCGCCAATTCGTAAAAATTGATGGCCTTGTCGATGTCCACGTCGGTGCCCCAGCCGTTTTCATACGCCTGGGCTAAATTGTCCTTGGCCTGGGCGTGATCGGCGCTGGCACGGAGAAACAGTTTAAACGCGATGTCCTGGTTTTTGGCCACATATTCGCCGTTGAGGTACATCATACCCAGGTTGTTGACGGCGGGCGGGTGGTCTTGCAGGGCAGAGGCTTTATACAGCCCATAAGCTTTTTTTATATTTTTCGGCACCCCGCGCCCCAGATGATAAATCAGGCCGAGGCTGAATTGGGATTGGGCGTGGCCGTTTCTGGCCAACTCACTAAACTTTTTGATCGCCTTGGCCCATTTCCCCTGGCGCACCAAAACCAGGCCATCCTTGTATTGAGCCCGCGCGACAGGCGCATTGAAGGCCAAGCCCAACAGCACGGTGAGAGCGATGAGGAGACGGGGGCCCCCCCAGATCATGCGGGCAAAGTGTTTCATGGCTTCAACCATAGCAAATCCCCCGGCCATTTGGAAAGGCCGGAGGGATAAAACAGTGCACTTTTAAGGCGCGATCAAATTGCGCAGTACGTAGCTGAGGATGCCGCCGTGGCGGTAATATTCGACTTCGTCCAGGGTGTCGATGCGGCATTTGACGGTGAGGGTTTGGCTGCTGGCATCCGCGTGGGTGATGCGCACCTGGACGTCTTGACCCGGCGTGATGGTGCCCTTGATGGCGGTGATGTCGAAGCTTTCATCCCCCTTGAGGTTCAGGTCGGCGCGGGTCTGGCCGTCTTTGAATTCCAGCGGCAATACCCCCATACCCACCAGGTTGGAGCGGTGAATGCGCTCATAGCTTTCCACCAGCACCGCCTTGACGCCCAACAGTTTGGTGCCTTTGGCCGCCCAGTCGCGGCTGGACCCGGTGCCGTATTCCTTGCCCGCGATCACCAACAGCGGGGTGGCGTCATCCATGTGACGCATGGCGGCGTCGTACATGGACGTCGGCTGACCGTTGTAAACGGAAAAACCGCCTTCGGTGCCGGGGGCCAGTTCGTTTTTGATGCGGATGTTGGCAAAGGTGCCGCGCATCATCACTTCGTGGTTGCCGCGCCGCGACCCATAGGAATTGAAGTCTTTGGGGCTGATCTGGTGTTGGGCAAGGTATTGTCCGGCCGGGGTGTCGGCTTTGAAACCGCCCGCCGGTGAAATGTGGTCGGTGGTGACGGAATCGCCCAACACCGCCAGCAATTTTGCGCCCAAAATATCGTTGACCGCATCGGGTTCAGGGGCCAGATCGCTAAAGAACGGCGGGTTCTGGATATAGGTGGAGCCGGGATTCCAGCGAAAAGTATCGCCTGCAGGCGCTTGAACCTTGGCCCAGGCCGGGGTGCCCTTGAACACATCGGCGTAGCGCTTGGCGAACAGGTCGGCGGTGACCACCCGGGCCACGGTGGCGGAAATTTCCGCGTTGGTGGGCCAGATGTCTTTGAGATATACCGGATTTCCGTCCCGGTCTTTGCCCAGCGGTTCGGTGAGGATGTCGCGCCTCATGGACCCGGCGATGGCATAAGCCACCACCAACGGCGGGGAGGCCAGATAGTTGGCTTTGACGTGGGGACTGATGCGGCCTTCGAAATTGCGATTGCCCGACAACACCGCGGTCGCGATCAAATCGCCCGATCCAATGGCGTCGGCGATCGGTTGGGCTAAAGGCCCGGAATTGCCGATGCAGGTGGTGCAGCCAAATCCGGCAATGTTAAAGCCCAGGGCATCCAGCGGGTCTTGCAGTCCGGCGTCTTGCAAATAATCGCCGACCACCTGGGACCCCGGTGCCAGGGATGTCTTGACCCACGGTTTTGCCCGCAGGCCCAACGCATGGGCTTTTTGCGCCACCAACCCCGCGGCGATCAGCACGTCGGGATTGGAGGTGTTGGTGCAACTGGTGATCGCGGCGATCACCACGTCCCCGTCGCGCAATTGATAATCGGCATCGGCCACATCCACCGCGCGCGGTGTATCGACTTGGGCGAGGTCTTTTAAAGTGGTGGTAAAGGCCGTTGCCGCGGCTTTCAGGTCGATGCGGTCCTGGGGCCGCTTGGGACCGGAGATGGCCGCCTCGATGGTGGAAATGTCCAGGTCCAGGGTGGCGGTAAACACCGGGTCGGGCGTGGTGGCGTCGCGCCACAGGCCTTGGGCCTTGGCGTAGGCCTCGACCAGGGCGATGCGGTCGGGATCGCGTGCGGTGAGTTTCAGGTAAGCGATGGTTTCCGCGTCAATCGGGAAAATGCCACAGGTGGCCCCGTATTCCGGGGCCATGTTGGCGATGGTGGAGCGGTTGGGCAGGCTCAGGTGGTCCAGCGCCGGGCCGTAAAATTCGACGAATTTTCCCACCACGCCTTGGGCGCGGAGCATTTCAACGATGCGCAGCACCAAATCGGTGGCGGTGATGCCGTCTTGTAAGGTGCCGGTCAATTTAAAGCCGACCACTTCGGGGATCAGCATCGAAACGGGCTGGCCCAGCATCGCCGCTTCGGCTTCGATGCCGCCGACCCCCCAGCCCAAAACACCCAGACCGTTGATCATGGTGGTGTGGCTGTCGGTGCCGACCAGGGTGTCGGGAAAGGCGGTCGGATTGGCGGCGTCGGTGTCTTTGGTCCACACCACCTGGGCGAGGTATTCGACGTTCACCTGGTGGCAAATGCCGGTGCTGGGCGGGACCACGCGGAAATTGTCGAACGCTTGCTGGCCCCAGCGCAAGAATTCATAGCGTTCCTTATTGCGCTCAAATTCCAGGGTTTCATTTTTTTCCAGGGCATCGTCGGTGCCGGAATAATCGACCATCACGGAATGATCAATGACCAGATCGACGGGGCTTAACGGGTTGATCTTTTTTGGATTTCCACCAAGATTTACGATCGCATCGCGCATCGCCGCCAGATCGACCACGGCGGGCACCCCGGTGAAATCTTGCATCAAAACCCGCGCCGGGCGATAGGCAATTTCATGTCCGCCCCGGGCATCCCTGGCCCATGCGGCGCACGCCTTGATGTCGTCGGCGGTGACGGTCCGTCCGTCCTCAAAACGCAACAGGTTTTCCAGCAACACCTTGATGGAATAAGGCAGTTTGGAAACCGCGCCGACACCCGCCTGGTCCGCAGCCACAAGGCTGAAGTAGTCGTAGGATGTTCCGTTGACGTCTAGGGTGCGGTGAGTTTTGAAAGTGTCCTGTCCGGCCATGGTGCGGTCCTTCTTTGCAAAGTGTCTTAACGATTGGCGGTTTTTTTTGCAGGTGTCGTCGTGGGGTGTAAAACCCTCGATATCTTGTGATGAGCACGATACTCAAGATTTGTCATCTATATACAGGATATGTTTTTGAACGCCCAGCCATATAACCCTTTCGGGTAGGTTTTTTATGGGCATCCGCACGGTGAATATAGGCAATATAGCCGATCAGGGTGACGAAGCCGTGCGTTCCGGCGGAAAGTGGATGGTGACGGTGCTGCCCTTGCCGAGGGCGCTGTCGATTTTGATGGTGCCCCCGTGAAGTTCCATGAGGGACTTGCAAAGCGCCAATCCCAATCCGGTCCCTTCTTGTGGTTTTGTCATGTCGTCGTTGGTTTGTTCAAATGGCTGGATGACTTTGGCGATATTTTGGGGGGCGATGCCGATGCCGGTGTCGGTGACCTTGAGGGCAATGGAGTGATCGTCGTTCAAGATTGCGTCCACCGTAATTTTGCCGCCATCGGGGGTGAACTTGATGGCGTTGGACAACAAATTGAGCAAAATTTGCTTGAACTTGACCGCGTCGCCCTGAAGGTTTGGGAAAGGGTCGGGGACACGCGCGACCAAAGCCAATTGTTTGGCGAATGCGCGTTCTTTTAAAATGGTCAGGCAGCGGTTGACCTTATCATCCACATCGAAGGAGCTTTCGACCAGTTTTTCTTCGCCGGCCTCGACTTTTGACAGATCGAGAATATCCCCGATGAGGTTGAGAAGGTGTGTCCCCGCATCATTGATAATCCCGATATATTCTTTGTTTTTTGCGCTGCCAACCGGACCGAAGGTGGCTTCTTTGAGCATCGCCGAACAGCCGATAATTGCATTGAGGGGGGTGCGCAGTTCGTGACTCATATTGGCCAGGAAATAGCTTTTGGCCTGGGTGGCGTATTCCGCTTCCTGTTTCGATTTACGGAGGGATTTTTCGCGTTTTTGCAGCTTGTTCTGGTGCAGCGCGTTTTGCAACACCAGGGCCCCGGCGGTTGAGAGGTTTCTGCTGAGAGACTGACACAAATTGGAAAATCCACGGGGCAGTGCGTTCGTGTGGGCAACCAGCATCGCGCCGATGTTGGGGATGGGGATGATCAAATAGGAAACGATGCCGTCTTGCGGGCGGAGAGGATACGGGAGCGGTGTGGCTTGCGCGTCTTGAATGCAAACGGGGTGAGGGTTGGCTTCGTAGAGATTTTTGACGACCGTTCCAGCCTGGCTGGGGGTGATGGTGATGGTCGGGTCGTTTTGCGTCACGGCGACAAAATCGCCTTCATTAAGCCATAGGATACCAAGCTCACAGAGCAACGCCCTGGCGATGCAATCCACAACCAGTTGTGCTGCGGCTGCGATGGAATCGGGGCGCACCGATAGAATGTCTTTGATGGCGTGGAGTTCCTCCAACTCGTCGGCGAGATGTTTGGCGGGAGAGGCGCTGTAAATATTTTTTGCAATTTCAGAGGCACCCCTCCACAAGGCATCGGGTGAGGGGACTTGAAAACCATCCGCACGGGTGCCCACGATGACCAGGACATCGTGGCTGACGGGAATAAAGAAGGCCGCTCGTGCGTGGTAGGGGCCAAAAATATTGCGCATCCCGGTGCCGGTCGCCTGGACCAGTTTCATGTCTGTGTGCGCACGATGCGCGTCGGGACATTCGTGGAGGTGCAGTTCGACAATTTCGGCCCATCCAACCCCAAAACCGGCCCCGCCGACATGGACGAAGCGATCATCTTCGATAAGCCTTAAGACAAAGACATCGTCCATATGAATTTGCCGGACCAAATTGTCGATTTGGCTGGCTTTTAGATCCATTGGCGAAGCCGCAGGTGTGCTTCCCATTGTTGCCCCCTCTCCGGTCGCCCCCCCGGAGACCCTGGGCGCGATCATAGTGCAGTCCTGGGGTAATGAGAACAGAGGCTTCTCGTTTTTTGGGCGGTGGCTTTGAAAACCATCACATTTCCTCGTTTGTGACACATTCCAACCACAATGGAGGGCTTTAATCGTTTGCATCGGAAGGTTCTTCCCTCCCCCAGAGTGGGCCTTGCGATGCTACAGCTCCTGATAGTACAGGTGAAGCATACTCCTACACACTTTATTTCTCATCTTGAGGTTCCCTCCTAACGGCCTTTTTTTTGAGGAATACAGATATACTTGCAGTGCTGACCAACTGACCGGGTTCTTCGGAGCCCGGTCATTTTTTTGTGTTTGGGGGGGCCGCCCAAGGTGCCGGTGGGGGGTCGGTGTGGCGGGGGTTAGCCACCTTGTATTTGGTGGCGGATCGTATAAGCTCCCAGCTTCCAGATGGGGCGCGATTCTTCAGCCATGACAGACTTTGATGCGACCCGGTTTCGGGGTGAAAATCTGATGTGCGTGCGGGGCGAACGGATCGTTTTTCGGGGCCTCGATTTTGACCTGTCGGCGGGCGGTGCGGTGGTTTTGATTGGCCCCAATGGTTCGGGTAAGTCGTCATTGTTGCGGATGATGGCGGGGTTGTTGCGCCCCGCTTTGGGGCGGATGATGTGGGCCGGGTCTGGTCATGACGTGGCCGGGGGGGAATATGATGTTCACCAGGACCTTGATTCGCACGGTCCCCAATTGCATTACGTCGGTCATCACGATGCGGTGAAATCGGTTTTAAGCGTTGCGGAAAATATCCGTTTTTGGGCGCATTTGCGCGGTCGGGGCGAAGCCGCGATCCAGGATGCCCTGGCGGCGTTTGACATTGCGCATTTGCATGAGGTTCCGGGGCGGTTTTTGTCGGCGGGACAAAAACGCCGGGTTAATTTGGCGCGGATTATGGCCGCGCCGGCTCCCCTGTGGTTGTTGGACGAGCCCTCGACAGCGCTGGACAAAGCCACCGTCAAACGCCTGGAAGAGGTTTTGCACCGCCACCGCGATGGCGGCGGCATGGTGGTTCTGTCCACCCATGCCGAGATCAATATGGCGGGCGCCGAGGTTCTGAATTTGGCGGATTTCACAGCCGCCGCGTCATCTGACGAAGACATGTGGGCGTAGGGCAACGGTATGGGAAATTTCATCGAGTTGGTTAAGCGCGATATCTCTTTGGCGTTTCGTCAAGGTATGGACAGCCTCATGGTGGTGGCGTTTTTTGTCATTGCGGTGGTGCTGTTTCCGTTTGGCGTCGGGCCAGAGGTGAACACCCTGGCGAAGATCGCCGCAGGGACGATTTGGGTGGCGGCGTTGTTGTCGTCGATGCTGTCTTTGGAACGCTTGTTTCAGCTTGATTATGATGACGGATCGCTGGAGCTGATGGCGCTGGCCCCGGTGCCGCTGGAGGTCACGGTGTTGGCGAAAGTGGTGGCGCATTGGCTGACCACCGGCGTGCCGTTGATTTTAACCGCGCCGCTGTTGGCGTTGTTGATGCAATTGCCGGGCGATGGCTTTGCCGCGTTGATGACCGGGCTGTTGTTGGGCACGCCGACCTTGAGTTTGATCGGGGCGGTGGGGGCGGCGTTGATCCTGGGCTCGCGGCGCGGCGGGGTGTTGCTGTCGTTGTTGGTGTTGCCGCTGTATGTCCCGGTGTTGATTTTTGGGGTGACGGCGGTGGACGCGGCGCTGTTTGATCAGGCGGTGCGCCCGCATCTGGTGTTTTTGGCCGGGTTGCTGGTGGCGGCGCTGGCCCTGACCCCCTGGGCCGCGGCCGCAGGCCTGCGCCAGGCTCTGGAATAAAAGCTAATGCAAAACGAGCAAAACGGGGCCAGTTTTGAGGGGGATGGGGGATTTTTTTGGAGCTCAATCGCCACACTTGCCTCATTTCCGCCATGTGAACAAGGCAGAGTCTGGAAAATTCGTGGTGAAACAGGTAAATCTCATATTCGGAAATGTGCGGAGACACATAGTTTTTTTGCGTTTACGCTGAATTGACCACAGAGGGCCCATGCATCGTTTTGCCAATCCAACCCGATTTTTGAGAATTGCGAGCGTCGTTCAGCCGTGGGCTGCGGGGCTGACAGTGGCGTTGCTGGCGGTGGGGCTGTATATGTCCTTTTTCACCGCGCCGACGGACTATCAGCAAGGGGAAGCGTACCGCATTATGTTCGTGCATGTGCCCGCCGCGTGGATGGGCATGTTCGTTTATGCGGCGTTGGCGCTGTCGTCGGCGGTGGCGTTGATTTGGCGCCATCCCCTGGCGGATGTCGCGGCCCGGGCGAGCGCACCGATCGGTGCCGCGTTTACGTTTTTGTCGCTGGCCACCGGATCGTTGTGGGGCAAGCCGATGTGGGGCACGTGGTGGGTGTGGGATGCACGCCTGACTTCGATGCTGATTTTGCTATTTTTGTACATCGGTTATATGGCCTTGCAAGACGCCTTCGATGATCGTGCGCGGGGGGCCAAAGCCGCGGCCATTTTGGCCTTGGTCGGGGTGGTGAACCTGCCGATCATCAAGTTTTCGGTGGATTGGTGGAACACGCTGCATCAAACGGCGTCGGTTTTGAGAAAAGGTGGCCCGTCGATGCCGCCGGAAATGCTGGTGCCTTTGCTGGTGATGGCGCTGGCTTTTAAGGTTTATTATGTGTGGGTTCTTTTGGTGCGTATTCGCCAGGACCTGACCGCCAACAAAGTTCGGATCTTGCGTTTGAAGCAAGTTCACGGCGGCTGAGGGAGCACAGAAATGGGCGAATTTTTAGCCATGGGGGGGTACGCCGCGTATGTGTGGCCGTCTTACGGTTTGACGGCGGTGATTTTGGCGGTGCTGCTGATGGTCAGTTTGCGCGGATTAAAAACCACTGAAGCGGATTTTTGGCGTTTGAAAACGCAAGCGGACGCTTCCAAAAACAAAATAAAGGAGACCCCCAATGGCGATGAAGCGTAAATACAAACGCCTCACGTTTGTCATGGTTGCGATGGGCCTGTTGGGCCTTGCGGCGGGTTTGTTCCTGTTTGCGCTGGGGGATGGGGTGTCGCTGTTCCGCAGTCCCACCGACATCGTCACCCAGGCCCAGGACCCCAATCAGCAGGTGCGTTTGGGCGGTTTGGTCGAAGAAGGCTCGGTGGTACGCGAAGAAGGGTCTGCGGTGATCCGTTTTCGGGTCACGGATCTGAACAATACCGTGGACGTGGTTTATGCCGGCTTGTTGCCCGATTTGTTTCGCGAGGGCCAGGGGATCGTGACCACCGGAAAAGTTGTTGATGGCAAGCTGATTGCCGATGAAGTTTTGGCAAAACACGATGAAAACTATATGCCACCTGAAGCGGTTGACGCCTTGAAGAAGTCCGGTCAATGGCAAGGTGATGAAGCAGGAGCAGTAAAATGAGTGTTGAACTAGGCCATTTCGCGCTGATTCTGGCGCTGGTTGTGGCGGTATTCCAAGCCACCGTGCCGCTGATCGGTGCCCAACGTGGCAACGTGCAGTGGATGCAGTTGGCCACGCCCGCTGCGGTGGTGCAGGCGGTGCTGACGGCGGTGTCGTTTGGGATCCTGGTGAACGCGTTCGTCGTTTCGGATTTCTCGGTTTTGAACGTGACCATGAATTCCAGCACGCTGAAACCCATGATTTACAAAATTACCGGCTCTTGGGCCAGCCACGAAGGCTCGATGCTGCTGTGGGTGCTGGTGTTGGCGGTGTACGGTATGGCGGTGGCGGTGTTCGGGCGAAATTTACCGCCGGCCTTGCGCGCCCGGGTGTTGAGTATTCAGGCGATGATCGCGGTGGCGTTCTATCTGTTTATCCTGATCACATCGAACCCCTTTGAACGGATTTTTCCGGCCCCCATGGAAGGCCGTGGGATGAATGCGTTGCTGCAAGATCCGGGCATCGCGTTCCATCCGCCGTTGCTGTATCTCGGCTATGTTGGGTTCTCGATTGCCTTCTCGTTCGCCGTTGCGGCCCTGATCGAAGGCCGGGTGGACGCGGCTTGGGCCCGTTGGGTGCGGCCGTGGACCTTGGCGGCGTGGGGCTTTTTGACAGCAGGCATCGTGTTGGGGTCCTGGTGGGCCTATTACGAGCTGGGCTGGGGCGGCTGGTGGTTCTGGGATCCGGTTGAAAATTCGTCGTTCATGCCGTGGCTGGTCGGCACCGCCCTGTTGCACAGCGCGATCGTGGTGGAAAAACGCAACAGCATGAAGTCGTGGACTATTTTCCTTGCCATTTTGACGTTCTCGTTCTCTGTTCTGGGCACCTTTATCGTCCGTTCCGGGGTGTTGTCGTCGGTGCATGCGTTTGCCTCCGATCCGGCGCGCGGGGTGTTTATCCTGGGCCTGTTGTTGTTGGTGGCCGGGGGCTCGTTCACGTTGTTTTCGATCCGCGCGCCGCAGTTGAAGGCGGGCGGGTTGTTCCAGCCGGTGTCACGCGAAGGTTCGTTGTTGCTCAACAATCTGTTGATGACGGTGGCCGCTGCGGTGGTGCTGTTGGGCACCTTGTATCCGTTGATCCTGGATGCCTTGGGCAGCCCCAAAGTGTCGGTCGGTCCGCCGTTCTTTAATGCGGTGTTCATTCCTCTGATGGTGCCGGCCATTTTGGTCATGTCCGTGGGCACGCTGATGGCGTGGAAACGCGGCAATATACGGCGCGCGCTCAAAGAGCTTTTTGTCGCGTTCTGGGCTGCCGTGGTGGTGATATTGGTGAACTGGGTGTTTGTCGAAGACGCCAGCGTGTTGTCCTTGTTGGGAATCGGCATGGCCAGTTGGCTGATGTTTGGCACGCTGACCGAAACGGCCCTGCGGATCAAGCTGTTCCGCACCGATTTTGCGACTTCGATGCGCCGTTTGGCCAACATCCCACGTTCCGCCTGGGGGATGACGTGTTCCCACTTTGGGTTGGGCGTGGCGATTGCGGGGATGATCGCATCGACGGCCTGGAGCACCGAAAGCATCACCGTGATGAAGCTCAACGAATCCCTCAACGTGGCGGGTTATACGTATACGTTTAAGGGGGTGCGCGATGTGCAGGGGCCAAATTACACGGCGACGGTCGGTGCTTTCGAAGTGCGCAAGGGGGGCAAGCCGTTCACGTGGCTGTACCCGGAAAACCGCATTTATCCGTTGCAGGGCCGACCCACCACCGAAGCGGCCATTCAAACCACCTTGTGGACCGATCTGTATATAGCCCTTGGCAAAAAAGATCAGAACGGCTCCGGTTATGTGGTGCGGATTTATAACAATCCGATGGTTCTGTGGCTGTGGATCGGGTCGATTATGCTGGTTGGCGGCGCGGCCGTGAGCTTGACTGATCGACGCCACCGTGTTGGTGCCCCGCAAAAGACGCAAAAACCCATTAAGGCTCAACCGGCTGCGGCTGAATAGGGTTGTGGAGAACGACTTATGAAACGGTTTATGTATCTGATACCATTGGCTATTGTGCTGATGGTCGGGGTGTTTTCCATCATCCAGCTGAAAAAGGTCGGTGATGGTCAGGCGGTTAATATTTTGCCGTCGGTGTTGATCAACACCAAGGTGCCGCCGTTTGAGTTGGCGGCGTTGCAGGGGAGCGAACGGGGCTTTAGTTCCAGGGATCTGATCGGCCAGGTGAGCATCGTCAATATATTTGGCTCGTGGTGCGTGGCCTGTCAGATCGAACACCCCTACCTTTTGAACATCAAGGAAAAGAACCTGGTGCCCATTTACGGCATCAATTGGCGGGAAAAATCACGTGAGGCCGGCCCCGCCTGGTTGGCCAAGTATGGCGACCCCTATACCTTGGTGGGGGATGACCCGGTGTCGGAGGCGGCGATTGCGTTTGGCGTGTCGGGGGCACCGGAAACCTTCATTGTCGATAAGGAAGGCGTGATCCGTTACAAGCAAATTGGCCCGATTTCGACCAAGGCTTGGGATGGAACGATGTGGCCGATCATTCAGGAGCTTCGCAAAAAATGACACATTCCAATGTTTTTTTCATGTGGCGGTCGTTCAAGGTCGCGACGCTTTTGGCCCTGACCCTGGCCGCGTTTGTGACGGTGTTTGCCGCCACCGCAGTACAGGCTTTGGAACCCGGGGAGATTTTGAAAGACCCGGTTTTGGAAGCGCGTGCCCGGGTGATCGGGAAACAGTTGCGTTGCGTCGTTTGCCAAAATCAATCAATCGATGATTCCAACGCAGAATTGGCCGGCGACATGCGGGTTTTGGTGCGCAAACGCCTGACCAACGGTGACACCAACGCCCAGGTGATTGCGTATATGGTGGACCGTTACGGTGATTTTGTTTTGCTGGATCCACCGTTTAAGGGTTCGACGGTGGTGTTGTGGGTGGCCCCTGGCGTGATCGCGGTTTTTGCGGGGCTCTTGTTGTTGACCTTGTTCCGCCGTCGCACGACTGCGGATGGAACCCGTGTTTTGTTATCACCTGGCCCCCAAGCGGTGCCTTTGAGCGCCGAAGAGCAGCGGCGTTTGGATCAGATATTGAAGGAAGACAACGCATGATCGCGTTTTGGAGTATTGTTGCCGGGCTGACCGCAGTGACGTTGGCCTTTTTAATCATGCCCTTATTGCGCAAACCGAAATCGGACGCGGCGATGCCGGGACGAGCCGATTTTGATCTGACTGTTTATAAAGATCAGTTGGCCGAACTGGATCGTGATTTGGCGCGCGGGGTGTTGACCGACGATCAGGTTCAGGCTGCGCGGATCGAAATCGAACGGCGTATGTTGAGCACCGATGAACCCGCAGAGGGGATCCCAACGGGGGCCTCAACGGCGCTTGCGACGGAGCGTTCAAAGTCCGCTTGGGCGATGATTGCGGTGGTGGTTCTGGGGTTGCCGTTGGGCGCGGTGTCGTTCTACCTGTACCTGGGTGAACCGCTGCAACGGGACCTTCCTTTGGCCCAGCGGGCGCAAGAAAACAAAGGTGAAAACGAGGTCCGCCAACGGGCCATGACCTTGGTCACGCAGATGCAGACGCGCCTGGAAGAAAACCCCAAAGACATTGAAGGCTGGTTGATTTTGGGCCAGGTCTTCGAGGCCATGAAGCGTTATGACGAAGCGGCCAGTGCGTATGAACAAGCGGTAAACCTGACCAACCGTCATCCCGAACCGCTGACCGCCTGGGCCGAAGCCATGATCATGGCCGAAGACACCGTGATTATCCCCAAGGTCAAGGAAATCTTGCAGGAAATCAAGATAAAGGATCCCTCCGAACCACGGTCGTATTTCTATCTGGCTTTGGAACGCCAGCAGCGTGACGACCCCAAGGGGGCGATGGACGAATACGTGCAATTGATGAAGGTCACCCCCGAGGATGCCGAATGGGTGGAACAAATCAGGGGCCGGATGGGACAGTTGGCCGAACAAATGGGTGTCGATGTGCCGGTGGTGACGTTGTTGCCGCCCGTCGGCCCGCCAACGGATCAAGTGGCCGGCGACGCGGGTGATGGCGCCGTGGCCCCCGGACCCAGCCCCGAACAAATCGAAGCGGCACAAAATATGACCGAAGAAGAACGGTTGGATTTGGTCCGTTCGATGGTTGGGCGCTTGGCGGACCGGCTGAAAACAGACACCAACGATTTGGTCGGTTGGCAGCGGTTGGCCCAGGCGTATCGGATTTTGGGTGAAACGGACAAAGCGACGGCAGCCGAAGCCGAGGCCAAACGGATCATCGACAGTGGTGTGGATTCCGGTGTGGCGTCTGCGCCGCGGGGGCCAAGCGCCCAACAGGTGCAAGACGCGCAAGCGATGTCGGAAGAAGACCGCAAAGCGCTGATTAAAACCATGGTTGGCCGTCTGGCCGACCGGCTGAAGGAAAACCCTGATGATTTGGTCGGCTGGCAACGCATTGCGCAAGCTTACCGGGTGATGGGGGATCTTGACAAAGTGGCCGAGGCCGAGGCCCAGGTCAAGCGCTTGCAAGCCCGGTAAAGCCTGAAAAGCCCCGGCAGATCGTCGGGGCTTTTCAGGGATGGAGGCGTTTTACTGGCCCGCCAGATAAGTGATCCAGTCGACCTTTTCTTGGGGCGAGCATGCGCGACCAATGACGCTTTTGCAATTGCGTCGAAACCATTTGTCGACTTTCTTTTTGTCGGTGAAACGATCCGGCGTGACCGATAGCGCCATCGGAGCGATTGGTTTTCCGGTGCGGGTTTGTCCACTGAGTTGTGGTGTGGCCCCGTGACAGGTGGTGCATTTGGGGGTTTCGGGCTTTCCGGTGGCAAAGGTTTTGTTGTACATGGCGGCCCCATTGGCGGGGTTGGCGGGACCGGCACCTTGGGCCATAAACCCGGCGATAATGTCGTCGCGTGCGCCCGCATGGGCGGGGGCGGAGAGGCCGGTGGCGGTGGCCAGGCTGAGGGCGATCAGTAAGGTTTTGTGTGACTTCATCGTTTAATCCTCCTTGGGAATTTTGATATTTTGGTCGTCGAACCGCCCCGTATCCGCGTCCTGGTGACAGGCCGCGCAATTGGAGCGCACGGCAACTTTTTTCAGTTTGAAATCGGCTGGGGCGAGGTCTTCGTGTTTGCGCAACCAGTAAGGCGTTTTGGTGATTTGCAGGGGCGCCTTGGGGTCGGTGATGCGAAACCGGTTGGCGGCTTCGGTGTCCCAGTTTTCGGCGCTGTAGCGGTTTAAAAAAGAACTGATTTCAAGGGTGGTTTGGGGATCCAGGCTGGCGTCCTCGCCAAAATGGTTGTCCAGTCCGGCGATGAGCTTGCGCCAACTGTCGCGTGGCAGCAAGCTGGGGTGGTAGGGCGCGTGACAATCGCCGCATTCGGCTTGATACACGCGACTGGGTTGCATGGCGATGAGGCCGGATGGGGGGATGGTGGACAAGGCCCACAGAGCGCCTGCGGCCCCGACGACAAACGCACCGATGGTGAGGCTGGCGGCAAGCGGGCGGGCCTTGCGGTGGCAGAGGACCGGGGTGTCCCCGGGGACCGTTTTCAGGCCGCTGATCATGGCCCGAAGCAACCGTTCGCCGGTCAGTTTGATTTCCAGGAAAACCCCGCCGATGTGCAAAACAATCATCGCCAACAGGCCCAGAACAAACACCACGTGAACGCTTTTGGCCGCATCGCCCAGCCAATATCGGCTGACCCCGGCAAGGGGGCCCTGATTTTCTTCACCGCCCAGCACCAACAGGCCCGATATGGTGATCACGACCAGAACACCCAACAATGCAAAGACCATCAAGGCCCCGGTTGGGTTGTGACCGAGGTAGCAACGACCTGGGCGCCCACGCGCTAATTCTTTGATGTGGTTCAGGGTTTCGGACGGTCCGAAGCTAAAGCTTTTCAGGCGCGCGTATTCGCTGCCGAAAACGCCCCATGTCAGGCGGAACACCAACAACATCACGGTGATGTATCCGGCCCAAAGGTGCACCCCCATGGTGTTTTCGGCGAACACCCATCCGGTTAAATAGGCAATCGTGACGACGACCGGTAAGCTCCAGTGAAACAGTCGGGTGGGCAGGTCCCAGACCTTGACGGGGCGGGGGGGATCGCCCGGCGGTGGGGTCTGGGGAGCATCCGCTTTGGGCGGTACGGGTTTGGGCAAAATGTCGGGGGTCATGGGCGCGGCCATCCGGTTTGACGGTAAATTTAAAATTCAAAAAAGTGCCTAAGGCTAGCCCAGGCAAACTGAATTGCGTCTGATCCGCCCATTCAGGGGTGGTTCATCTTGGTGCGCTCATGGTGGGACAACTGAAAATGGATTTACAACACAAGTGAAGCTTGCCCATGTCGATGCCAACTCTCGATTACCCAGCTCTTGATCACCCAGCTCTTGATCACCCTGAAAACAGTCATGTCGGTGCGCGCGCGCCGGTCCACCGAAAAGTCAAGGTATGGGACTTTCCCACCCGCGCGTTTCACTGGTCCCTGGTGGCGGTGATGACGGTGGCGTGGTTGTCGTCGGAAGCGGATGGCCAGGCCTTTTTGATACACGTCTATGTCGGCACCTTGTTGATTGGGTTTGTCGTCTTTCGCGTCATTTGGGGGGTGATCGGCTCTCGCCATGCGCGGTTCGGCGATTTCGTGCGCGGGCCGAACGAGGTTTCCGGTTACGCGCGGCGTTTGTTGGCGTTTCGCCCGCCCTTTAAATTGGGCCACAACCCGTTGGGCGGGTGGATGGTGATGGCTTTGCTGGGGATCATCTCGGTGACGGTGTTGAGCGGCTTGATGTCATCTGAAGACGGCTATGTTGGGCCGCTGGCCGGTTTTGCGGGCGGGGTCTTGGGCGAGACCCACGAAGGTTTCGCCAATTTTTTGCTGGTCTTGATCGGGGCTCATGTGGCGGGGGTGTTGGCGCATGGATTGATCTCGCGGGAGAATTTGCCCCGTGCCATGATCACCGGTGATAAGTCCGTTCCGGCGGGTCAGCCGGGTGAAGACATCAAGCCGGTGGGCTGGTTGCGGCCCTTGATGGCGCTGGCCATTGCGGTGGGGGTCGTGGTTTACTTTATAGGTTAAAAAAAAGGCCAATCATGCTCATAAATCGTTCCCGAATTGGTGCTTTGGCGCTCATTGCCGTGATGGTGATGGGGGGGGCTGGTGGGTTCGCGCCGGTTGGCCGGGCCGATGAAGAAGACCAAAAACGTGCCCGCGCCGCGATGTTGCGGGGCGAAGTGGAACCCTTGCCCCAGGCACTGAGTGTCGTTGAAAAAGCTTACCCGGGTGATGTGATCGAGGTCGAACTTGAACAAGAAGATATCTTCGGCGACGGTCCAGTCTTGATCTATGAAATCAAGCTGGTGACGGACGAAGGTGCGGTTTTAAATGTCCGGGTTCACGCCAAGACACTTGAAATCCTCACCGTTGAGGGCAACGATTAAAGATCTGAAAGGTTGGCGCGGATGCGTATTTTGGTTGTTGAAGATGAACCGGACCTGCGCCGTCAGATCAGTTGTGCGTTGGCCGATGCGGGCTACAGCGTTGATCAGTCCGGGGACGGGGAAGACGGTGAATTTTTGGGCGATACGGAGCCCTATGATGCCATTGTTCTGGATTTGGGGTTGCCGAAAATAGATGGCATTTCGGTGCTCAATCACTGGCGCCAGGCGGGCCGCAATATGCCGGTGCTGATTTTGACCGCGCGCGACAGTTGGAACGAAAAGGTTGGCGGGTTTGATGCCGGGGCCGATGATTATCTGACCAAGCCTTTTCACATGGAAGAATTGCTGGCCCGGGTGCGCGCCCTGATCCGCCGCACCGCCGGACATGCCAGCCCCTTGCTGCACTGCGGGTCGCTTGAACTGGACACCCGCACCGGCAAGGCGACGTGGGATGGGGCGGCGGTGGCGTTAACCGCGCACGAACTGAAGGTGTTGTCTTATTTTATCCACCATCAAGGCCGGGTGGTGTCGCAGACGGAATTGATCGAACACATTTACGACCAGGATTTCGACCGCGATTCCAACACCATTGAGGTGTTCATCGCGCGGTTGCGCAAGAAATTTTCGGCGGATCTGATCAAAACCCACCGCGGGCGAGGCTATAGCATGTCGCCGCCCGGTGAGACCGTCTGATGGCGGCGGGGGCTGGGCGCTCGGTCAGCGTTCGGCTGATTTGGCTATCGTTGACGTGGATCACCGCCACGCTGGTGGTTGGCGGCTGGGCCTTAAACCAGCATTTTCGCACCCATGTGGAGACCTCCTTCGACAACAATCTGGACCGCCAGGTCGAAGAACTGCTGGCCTATGCGGATGTGCTCGACGGACAGGTGGTGTTGAACCGACGCCCGGCGGCCTCGTCATACCTGCGGCCGTTGTCGGGTTGGTATTGGGAACTGTTGGCGGGCGGACGGGTGGTGGAACGCTCGCGCTCTTTGTGGGATCAAACGCTGCCGGCGATGGGGGTGCCCGGTCGCGGTCAGTCCCTGCAGTTTTATCAAACGGGCCCGCGCGATGAACGTTTGCGGGTGGTGGCGGAAGCGTTTTCGTTGCCGGGCTATGATCGCGATGTGGTCATCTATTTCACCGGCCCGGCGAGGGTGATTGAAAAATCGACGGAGGAATTTTCCGAAATCCTGATCATATCGTTGCTGTTGTTGGGCCTGGGTTTGGCGGTGACGGTGGTGTTGCAGGTGGTGTTGGGATTGCGTCCGTTGAAACTGGTACGCCAGAAACTGGCCGATATTCATGCCGGGACGGCGGACCGCATGACCGGACGGTTCCCCCGTGAGGTTGAACCGCTGGTCCATGACCTGAACAAACTGTTGGAACACAACGCCAAGGTGATTGAGCGCGCCCGCACCCATGCGGGCAACCTCGCCCATGGGTTAAAAACCCCGTTGGCAGTGTTGGGCAACGAAGCCGATGCCCTGGAAAGCCCCACGGCCCACGTGGTGCACGAACAGGTGCGCATCATGAATGACCTGGTGAACCGTCACTTGGCCCGCGCCCGGGCCGCCGGCGGTTTGGGTGCGCCGGGAACAAAGGCCGATGTGGGAAGGATCGTGGACGGCCTGAAACGCACCTTGCTGCGGATTTATCAGGCTAAAAATGACGGAAATGGGCTCAACATTGAGGTGGCGAACCTTCACGCGCTCGACGTCGGTGGGGATCGCCAGGACGTCGAAGAAATGCTGGGAAACCTGATGGACAACGCCTGCAAATGGGCGTCGCGGCGGGTGCGGGTGGGCGGGCAACGCGATGGCCGCGATGTACTGTTGTGGATTGACGACGACGGTCCGGGGATCCCCACCGCGCAGCACGGGGATGTGCTCAAACGCGGCAAACGCCTGGATGAGGCCACGCCGGGCAGTGGTCTCGGCCTCAGCATCGTCCACGATCTCGCGGATCTGTATCACGGCTCCTTGTCTCTGGAGGTGTCGGAGTGGGGCGGACTGCGGGTGTGTTTGCGTCTGCCCGCGCCATGATCCTTCGAAGAAAGGCTTTGGGCTTGCCTTTTGCTGCGATAATCCGCATAAAATGGCCTCAAAGATGCCGTCGGCCTTCCTCCCCAGCCGTCTTGATTTCAACCGAGAACAGATGAACAGGGACGCAGGTGCATCCTGCAAGAGGATTTGACCATGAGCACTTTTAAAACCATTGACGATCTCGATGTTGCCGGAAAACGCGTGTTGGTGCGCGCCGACCTGAACGTCCCCATGGCGAATGGAAAGCCGTCGGACACCACCCGGATTGACCGCTCGGCGACCACCATCAAAGACCTGATCGCCTTAGGGGCCAAGGTGATCATCGTGTCGCACTTTGGTCGTCCCAAAGGTCAGGTGGTGCCCGAATTGACCTTGAAACCGGTGGCCGATGCAATGGCGGCGGCTTTGGGGTGCACGGTGACGTTCGCCACCGACACCATTGGCGACAGCGCCCGGGCGGCGGTCGGCGCGATGGCGAACGGCGATGTGGTGATGCTTGAAAATGTCCGTTTTCATAGCGAAGAAACCGAAAATGACGCGGGCTTTGCCGCGGCCCTGGCGGCCCTTGGCGACGTTTATGTCAACGATGCCTTTTCCACCGCGCACCGGGCCCACGCATCGACCGAAGCATTGGCGCACCAACTTCCCGCTGCGGCCGGCCGCTTGATGCAGGCCGAATTGGAAGCCCTCGGCAAGGCTTTGGGCACGCCGCAAAAACCCGTTGCCGCGGTGGTCGGCGGGGCCAAGGTTTCGACCAAGATGGAGGTCTTGAGCAACCTGTCGAAGAAAGTCGATATGATTATCATCGGCGGCGGCATGGCCAATACTTTTTTGTATGCCAATGGCAAGGACATCGGTAAATCCTTGTGTGAAAAAGACATGGCCGATGCGGCCCGTAAAGTGGTTGCGGATGCGGCGGCCAATGGCTGCGAAATTATTTTGCCGGTGGACCTGGTGGTTGCTGCGGAATTTGCTGCGGGGGCTGAAAATAAAGTCGTCGGCCTTGATGATGTGCCCGCCGACATGATGGCGTTGGATATCGGTCCGGCGTCGATCAAGGACGTCGAACGCCATCTGGCCGCATGCAAAACCCTGGTGTGGAACGGTCCGTTTGGGGCGTTTGAAATTGAGCCGTTTGACGCCGGTACCAATGCGGCGGCACAAGCGGCCGCGCGCTTGACGAAAGCGGGGAAATTGCTGTCGGTGGCTGGCGGTGGGGACACCGTGGCGGCGCTGGTTAAAGCGGGCGTGGCGGATGACTTCAGCTATATTTCGACCGCCGGGGGGGCGTTCCTGGAATGGATCGAAGGCAAAACCCTACCCGGTGTCGCGGCGCTGGAAAGCTGATTTTGTAAAACGCGATGTGATTAAAACCCCGGCCTTTTTGGGCCGGGGTTTCTTTTTTGGGGCGATTGTGCTATTCATATAGACGAGAATTTGTCTGCAGCACACTGTTTTGCTCACATGGCGACAGAAACGTTGCTTTGAACGACGGTCCCACAGGGGGCGTCGGTTCCAAGAAAGGAGAACCAAAAATGGCTGTCAATTCAGCAGGTTCAGCCGCCAACGTCCAACAGGCGCTGGTGGCTTTGCGTCAAACCGTTCAGGCGGAACAGGTGGCCGCCGTCGCGGTGAGCGAGGCCGCCACCCAAGCCGCCCAAACGGCGCAGAAAACCACCGCCGCCGATGATGTTTCGGAAAGTTCAGCCGCAGCCGATGGGCGTGGTCGGGTGCTTGACGTCAAGGCGTGATTTTTAAGGCGTGATTTTTAAGGCGTGATCTTTCGTCTTTCGGGCGTTGATCGGTTTTGGTCTTATCCGCATTGGTCCGATGTGGCGGGTGTTGACGTGCGGGCGTCCTGACGTGCGGGTGTCCTGATGTCGTCTTTTCATTTTTGTGGAAATTTGATAAAATCCCGGCGTTTGCTGGTTTGTAAGGGCTGAGAGACGCGGGTTTTATGGCTGACATTACCAACATTTCGACGCCGGTCGTGCGGCCCTCTGTTCAAGGCAGGGGGGGAAAAGACGGTCCCCGCCCCACGCAGGAGGCTGATCCCCGCCCCGGATCCTCGGTCGGCCAGGGTTATGTGGATGTGGGTGAAGTGACCCGCCGTGCCGGGGTGCTGAGCAGTGTTGAAACTCCGCAAAACCAGGCGTCTCTTAATCGTTTGAACCGGGTGTTGTCATCGGGACAGCCGTTGCGCGGCGACGTGCCACGGGGGTTTTACCTTGATCTGAAAGTTTAAAGTCGGCCCTGGGGGCTTGATGTTTTCGCACCAGGGCGTTGCGGTTTTTTTGCGGATATGTTTTGCAGCCCGGGTTTGGGCTTTTTTTGTGTCTGCCCGGTTCCTAGAGCAATTCCGGGCTAATATGAATCACACTGATGGGGTAGATCGGCTCGCTCGGGTAGGCGTGGCCCGCCGCGCGATGTCACCGCATCGGGCAAGGGCCACAACGCCCCCGACGGGCCGATATACCCCACCGAAGGCCGTGTTATTTTGCCCCGTGACGTCGTCGCGCGCCTGATCCGATGCGATGGCATCGGCTTGCAACGCGCTCCTATTCACGAACCAAAATAACACGGTCAGTGTGGTTTATATTAGCCCGGAAATGCTCTAAATATAAAACCAAACCACAGGCCCGGCGCGCGCGTTACAATGTCGGTGGGTGACAACGAAAAGGTGTTTCATGGCGACCCATATTGAACTTTCCATTAATTTGCTGCGCAATGCGGCGGTATTTTTTCGCGATATCGGGGCCAACAATCCCGACTTAAAGGATCAAATGGACGCCAATGCCCAGACCTACGATGCGGTTGCGGCGATGCTGGAACAAGATCCGGACGGCGAAATACCCGGCCTTGAGATTCCAAAACCCTGAAATGCTCTGGTTTAAGCGTCTAACCCCAACAGGTTGCAGGCGAAATCACGGGCGGAAAAGGGGCGCAGGTCGTCCACGCCCTCGCCAACGCCAATGGCCAAAACCGGCAGTTGGAACCGATCGGCCAACGCCACCACCACCCCACCCTTGGCGGTGCCGTCCAGTTTGGTCATCACCAGTCCGGTGAGGTTGACCGCAGCGTTGAAGGTTTCGACCTGGGTGTGGGCGTTTTGTCCGACCGTTGCGTCCAACACCAAGACCACATCGTGGGGGGCGTCGGGGTCGACCTTTTTGATCACCCGGACAATTTTTACCAATTCTTCCATCAAATGGGCCTTGTTTTGAAGCCGTCCGGCGGTGTCGATCAACAACACGTCAACCTTGGCGGCCCGGGCCTGTTCCATGGCGTCATAGGCGAGGCCCGCGGCGTCAGAACCAATCGCGCGCGCCACCACCGGCGCGCCGGTGCGTTGCCCCCACACCTGCAATTGTTCGATGGCGGCGGCGCGAAAGGTGTCGCCGGCGGCCAACATGACGCTTTTGCCCTGATCGGTGAACTGTTTGGCCAGTTTTCCGATGGTGGTGGTCTTGCCCGAACCGTTAACCCCACACATTAAAATCACATGGGGGCTGAGGTCGGAGCGCACCGCCAGGGGCCGGGCGACGGGTTCCAGGATCGCGGTGATGTCGGCGGCAAAGGTCTGGCGCACCTCATCGTTGGTGATTTCCTGGTCAAAGCGGGTTTTGGCCAACGCGGCGGTGATCTTGGCGGCGGTCGCAACGCCCATGTCGGCGGTGATCAAGACCTCTTCAAGTTTTTCCAGGGTATCGGCATCCAAACGGCGTTTGCCCGTGAACACATTGCCGATGCCGCCGGTGATGCGCACGGAGGTCTTGCCCAGGCCCGCTTTCAGTCTGTCAAACCAGCCCATTTAGTGTGGTGCCTGTGTTGGAGGGGAAGTGCCGATCAGTTCATCATTGACGACCCCTTGAAGATCCATCGTCACGATGGTGCCGGGGACAACAGAACCGTCCAAGCGGACCGGGGCAAAGGTTTCGGTGCGCCCAAAGGTGGGCTTTTCCACCAGCACGGCTTGGCGGCTCCCGACCAGTTCGCAAAGGTGACGGTTGAGCAAGGTATCGCCGGTGTCGCGTAATTTTTTGGCGCGCGCCCTGGCGGTGGCCCCGGACACTTGCGCCATCCGCGCCGCCGGGGTGCCGGGGCGCGGGGAATAGGGAAACACATGCAGGTATTGGAGGTTCAGATCAACAATGTTGGTCAGCGTGGTTTGAAACATATCCTGGGTTTCGGTGGGAAAGCCCGCGATCAGGTCGGCACCGAAGACCACGCCCGGACGGGCCTGGCGCGCGCGGGTGACGACACTGCGGACCAGGTCGACACCGTGGCGACGCTTCATGCGTTTGAGCACCAGGTCCTCGGCCGCCTGGAGGCTGAGATGGAGGTGCGCCATCAGTCGGGGTTGGGTGGCCAGAACGTGGAAAAAATCATCGTCCAGCCGCGCCGGGTCCAAAGAACTGAGGCGCAATCGCGCCAACCCCGGCACCGCGTCTAAAATGGCTTTGATGACGGTGCTCAACCCGGTTGCGTGGTCACCGGCCAGCCCCGTGTCCGATCCATAGGCCGCGATGTCGACGCCGGTCAGGACCACTTCCAGGTGCCCGGCCACAACCAGTTTTTGCACTTGGGCAACAATTTGCGCCACCGCAACGGAGCGGTTCGGGCCGCGAGCGGCGGGAATGATGCAAAAGGTGCAGTCGTTGTCACAGCCTTGTTGGATCATCACAAAGGCCCGGGTTCGACCGTCCAGGCCCGACACCAAATGGCCGGCGGTTTCTTTGACCTCTTGAATATCGGATACGATGATGGAGGTCGGCGCGTTTTGTCCGTGGCCGTCACCGGTGCCGAACAATTTTGCGCCATCGAGTTTTTCGGCGTTGCCGACCACCCGTTCGACTTCATCCATGGCGGCGAATTTTTGCGGATCCAGCTGGGCCGCGCAGCCGGTGACGATGATCCGGGCCCGGGGGCGTTCGCGTTTGATCCGGCGAATGGTCTGGCGGGCTTGGCGTTCGGCTTCGGCGGTGACCGCGCAGGTGTTGACGATGACCGCGTCGGTGATCCCGGATTTGACCATTTCGTCGCGCATCACTTCGGATTCCAAAGTGTTCAAACGGCACCCCAGGGTGACGATGTCGGTGCGGCTCATGGCGCGTCTCCGATCAGGGACGGGGCCAAGGTGCCGGTGAAGCTGGCGGCCACCGGGCCGATCATCACGACGTTGTTGTCGGCCAGCCATTCAATGGTCAGGCTGCCGCCGTCCAGGATCACTTCGGCCTTGCGTCCGGTCAGGCCGCGCCGGGCGGTGGCGACCAGGGCCGCGCACGCGCCGGAACCACACGCCTGGGTGATGCCCGCAGCACGTTCCCAAACCCGCATGCGGATGCGTTGGGCGGATAAAACGTGCACGACTTCGACATTGGTGCGTTGGGGAAACAGCTTGTGGTGCTCGATCTGGGGGCCGAACCGGGGCAGGTCGATGGCCTCGACATCGTCCACCATGAACACCGCGTGGGGGTTGCCCATGTTGACGGCCACGGGGTCTGACAAGGGCCCGGCCTGGATATTCAGATGTTCGGTGTCGGTGGCTTGGGACAGTGGTATATCGCGCCAATCGAGACGTGCCGGGCCCATGTCCACGCTGTACAGCCCGTCCCCGACGTTTTCGCAATCCAGCAGCCCGGAAACGGTTTCCACAAGAACGTGATCGGTGGATTTTTCGGCCATCACCAGGCTCGCGACGCACCGGGTGGCGTTACCACAGGCCCCGCTTTCGGATCCATCGGGGTTGTAGATGCGCATGAACACGTCGGCGATGGTGTCGGCCTTGCCACCTGGCGGCGGTTGCAACACAATCACCTGATCGCAGCCGACACCGCGTTGACGGTCAGCGATGGCGCTGACGGCGGTTCGCGATACGGCCCCCTGGCCGTCGCGTTCATCAAGGATGACGAAGTCGTTGCCAAGTCCGTGCATCTTTTGAAAGGTGCGAGTTGTCATGGAAGCTTTATAGGGTGGGAAAGCCTCTAAAGTCCAGAATTTTGGCTGCTGTGCGAAGCTGAGGCCAGGCTTTCGATCAGTTCGAACACATCGCGTTTTAAAAAGGGGTCTTTGATGTTCAGGTAGGCGCGCAAAAGCTGTTGTTCTTCAGAGAGATGTCGAGGGGGCATCGCTGGGGCATCGGGACCGCTCTCTTGTTCATAAAAATAGTCGATGTTGATCCCCGTGGCCTGAGAAAGGCGGTGCAGGTGATGGGCATAAATGCGCGCCCGACCGCGTTCCAGACGTCTGGTGGTGCCGGCTTTGAACCCGCTGATGCGGTCAAAGGTTGCCGCACTGAGGCCAAGGGAAAGGCGCAACGCGGTCAGACGCGCGGAAATTTGCCGTTCCAGCCTGGAACTGTCGATGGACGGTTGGGAAACGGCGGGAACATCGGGGGTGCAGGGCAGCATCATGTGGTTACGTCCCATATCGGCATATGCGCATAAAACAAAAGATGATTATGGTTTCATGCAGTATACAGGTCGCACACTTAATGATATATAAATATTTTATATACACCAATAGAGTGTTTTTTTGAGGCGTTCATGGCGCGCTCTTCTCAAGCTTTGTGAATTGCCCCGGCATCGTCGGCGAGGGCTTCGGCATCGGCAATCGACTTAACCAGTTGAAAGACCCGCCCGCGCACACCGGGATTGAGAATACGGAAATAATTGTGCACCAATTTGATCGATTCCGGCTGGTTCATGGGGTCGTGTTCGAATTCGGCAGCGGGCTGATCGGATAGCGACTTTGTTTTTCTGGGTGAGGGCATATCTTCAAAGAAATAAGAGACGTTTACGTTCAGGGCCTGGGCCAGACGAAACAGGTTGCTGGCACCGATGCGGTTGGCGCCGTTTTCATATTTTTGGATTTGCTGGAAGGTGACCTCCAGGGCATTGCCGATGTCGGACTGGCTGATGCGCAAGCCAACCCGCCGCGCCTTGAGGCGTTGACCAACATGAACATCAATGGGGTCGGGAGTATCTTTGGGCGGGCGTCGGCTCATGTGGGGCTCCAAAAATCGTAAAAAATGGTCTCGTCGTTTTTAAGCAACATGCACAAAATGGCTAAAATCGGACATAAGTCAACTGTCGAAGTTGTGGGGGCGTGCCGCACGGCGATAAGTGGTTGACAGATGATGGTGGGACAGCGTAGATAATCCGCTTATCAGCCCCATGCGCTGAACGAATGAGCCGTTGCGCTTTGTCCAAGGGTGCCGCCAGTCCGCGAGTTTCGCGCGCTGGCGCGTTTTTCGTTATACGTATGGGGTTGTCTGAGGCTAAAAATTAAGCTCATCACACGGGTGTGAGACATGTTTGAAGGTTTAAGCACCAGGCTTGGCGATGTATTCGACAAGCTCACGGGACGCGGCGCGCTGAAGGCATCGGATGTTTCCGACGCCATGCGCGAAGTCCGTGTTGCGTTGCTGGAAGCCGACGTGGCGCTGCCGGTGGTGAAGGACTTTATCGCCAAGGTGTCCGAAGCTGCGGTCGGCGAAGACGTGTTGCGATCTGTGACCCCCGGTCAAATGGTCGTCAAGGTGGTTCACGACCATTTGGTGGACATGTTGGGTGCCCAGCCGGAACCGCTGCGCGTTTATGGCAATCCGCCCAACGCGGTGTTGATGGTTGGGCTGCAAGGGTCCGGTAAAACCACCACCACGGCCAAGATTGCGGCGCGCTTGACGCGTTTGGAAAAGAAAAAAGTCTTGATGGCATCGCTGGACATTTATCGTCCCGCGGCGCAACAGCAGCTGCAGCAACTGGGTGAACAAAACGCACTTGCGACCTTGCCGGTGGTGTTTGGCGAACAACCCGTGGCGATCGCCAAACGGGCGATGAAAGTCGGGCGCACCGAAGGTTATGACGTGGTGTTGCTGGACACGGCCGGGCGTCTGCACATTGATCAAGAGCTCATGAACGAGGTGCAAAAGGTCCGCGATGCGGTCGATCCCGGCGAAACGCTGTTGGTGGCCGACGCGATGACCGGTCAAGACGCGGTCAACATGGCCAAGGAATTCCATGACAAGGTGGGCATCAGCGGCATCGTCCTGACCCGTGTGGATGGCGATGCCCGGGGCGGTGCGGCGTTGTCGATGAAGGCCGTTAGCGACACCCCGATCAAGTTTATGGGTGTCGGCGAAAAAATTGACGAACTCGACGCCTTCGATGCGCGCCGGGTGGCCGGGTCGATCCTGGGTCAGGGCGACGTGGTCGGCCTGGTCGAACGCGCATCCCAGGTGATTGATCAGGAAGAAGCCGAAAAAACCGCCAAGCGGATGATGAAGGGCCAGTTCACCCTGGAAGACATGGCCGATCAAATTGGCCAATTGCGCAAGATGGGCGACTTGAAAGGCTTGATGGGCATGTTGCCGGGCATGGGCAAAATGAAAAAGCAAATGGCCAATGCCGATATTGATGAAAAGAAAATCGCCCACCAGGAAGCGATCATTCGTTCGATGACGGTGCGCGAACGGCGCAATCCCAAACTGATTAACGGCTCGCGGCGCAAACGCATCGCGGCCGGGTCCGGCACCACGGTGCCGGACGTGAACCGGCTTTTGAAGCAGTTCACGATGATGAGCAAGATGATGAAGAAAATGGGCAAAACGGGCGCCAAAGGCATGCCCCGGATGCCCGGACAGGGGGGCGGCATGGCGAATATGTCGAACGGTCTCCCACCTGGAATGATGCCGCCGTTTAAGTAAAATTCGGCGACTTTTGAAGACACTTAAGCTTTTGGATTCATGATCGCACTCAATATGTGAAGTGCGAAACTTTAAAAAAGGATAGCGAGAACCATGTCTCTGCGTATTCGACTTTCCCGTGGCGGCGCGAAAAAGCGCCCTTACTACCGCATCGTTATTGCCGATTCCCGCAGCCCGCGCGATGGCCGCTTTATCGAACGGGTCGGCACCTATAATCCGATGTTGGCCAAAGACAGCGACCTGCGCGTGACGCTTGATGAAGATCGCATCAAGCATTGGATCGGCCAGGGTGCCAAGCCATCTGACCGGGTTGCCCGATTCCTCGGCGCGGCAGGCCTGGCCGACAAACCGGCGGTGCCCCAGCAGACCAAAAAGAACCTGCCCAAAGCCAAGGCCATGGAACGCATTGCGGAAAAAGAAGCCAAGGTCAAAGAAGCCGCCGAAGCGGCTGAAGCGGCCAAAGCTGCTGCTGCGGCCCCGGCTGAAGACGCGGCTGAGGCTTAAGTCCAGGCTGTGAGGATGTTTGCCGATGGTTGAAAAGCGTCCCGCCAGGCCGCAAGGCGGTTCATCTGAAGCGCCGCAAGATGGGCTTGTGTGCGTCGGCCTGATCGGTTCGGCGCGGGGGTTGAAGGGGGATGTGCGGGTCAAGAGCTATACCGCGAATGCCCCGGAGATGTCCGCTTATGGGCCACTCACCGATGCGACGGGTGAGCGGATTTTTGAGATCAAAGTGGTCGGCAAGCACAAGGACCAATTGGTGGTTCGCATCACGGGGGTTGACGACCGCATGGCGGCCGAAGCGCTCAATGGTCAACGGCTGTATGCGGCGCGGGACCGGTTGCCGCAGACGGAGGAAGACGAATTTTATTTCTCCGACTTGCAGGGTTTGAATGCCCAACTGACGGACGGAACGCCGTTCGGCCAGATTGTTCAGGCCGAAGACTATGGCGGGGGACCGTTTATCGAGGTGAAAAGCCCCGGCCACGGCAACGTGCTGGTGCCATTTACCAAGGCGTCGGTGCCGGTGGTGGATTTAAAGGCCGGTCGGGTGGTGCTCGATCTGCCGGACGGTTTGCTGGAACCGGGTGAACGCGAACCGAACGAAGGGTAGAGGACGAACGATGAGTGGCACAGAAACCTCCCAGCCCTGGCGGGCGGTTGCGTTGACACTCTTTCCCGACATGTTTCCGGGATCGTTGGATAAATCCTTGGCGGGCCAAGCGCTTGCAGACGGGCGCTGGTGTTTGGAAACGGTGGACATTCGCGGTTTTGCACGCGATAAACACCGCACCGTTGACGACAGTCCGTGTGGCGGGGGGGCCGGGATGGTGATGCGCCCCGACATTGTGGACTTGGCGGTTCGCGATGTGCAGGCCGAGACGAAGGCCCGGGGCGGTGAAGATTTGCCGCTGATTTACCTGACGCCGAGAGGGCGTCCGTTGACCCAAAGTCGGGTTCGGGATTTGGCTCGGGGGCCGGGTGTGGTGGCGCTGTGTGGTCGCTACGAAGGGGTGGACCAGCGGGTGCTGGACGCCTTGGGAGCCGAGGAAATCTCGGTCGGTGACTATGTGTTGTCGGGCGGCGAGGTTGCGGCTGTGGTTTTGATCGACGCGTGTGTGCGTTTGATCCCCGGTGTGATGGGGTCGGACAAATCGCACGAAGAAGAAAGTTTCGAAGAGGGTTTGTTGGAATATCCCCTTTATACGCGCCCGCCAAATTGGCAGGGGCGCACGGTGCCGGAGGTTTTGTTATCCGGTCACCACGGTAAAATTCGCGCCTGGCGGCGTGAGCAGGCAGAGGCCATCACGAAGGATCGACGGCCCGACCTGTGGAAAATATATTGCGACCGTTTGCAGACATCGGGACGCGATAAGAATTGAAATGTGAGTTGAAAGTTTCGCCCGGGTGCGCCCGGGCCGGACATTCGGAAAAGAAGCCAGATTTTTGGAAAAGAAGGATGAGTGCCATGAACATCATCGAAGAGCTTGAAGCGGAACAGCTTGTCGCGCTCGGGGCTGACAAAACCTTGCCGGACTTTGGTCCCGGCGACACCGTGCGCGTTCAGGTGAAAGTGGTCGAAGGCACACGCGAACGCTTGCAGGCGTTCGAAGGGGTGTGCATCGCGCGTAAAAACGCGGGCCTGAATTCGGCCTTTACGGTGCGTAAAATTTCGTCTGGCGAAGGCGTGGAACGGGTGTTCCCGTTGCATTCGCCGAACGTGGCGGCGGTTGAAGTCGTGCGTCGCGGCGATGTGCGTCGCGCCAAACTGTACTATCTGCGTGGGCGCACCGGTAAATCGGCACGTATTCGCGAACAGACCGACGGTCACAAGGCCAAGCTTAACACGGCTGACAAGGCTGTAGCGGCCAAAATCAAGGCCGATCGCGACACCGTGGCCAAAGCGAAAAAAGCCGCCGCTGCCAAAGCCAGGGGCGAATAGCCTTTGTGGCCTTTGTGGCGGTGTTCAAGGTCCGGTTGGCCTTAGGCGTCTGCGGTTGTGTGACGCCTAAGGCCCACGGTTCTTAAAAGACTCTCGATCTCCCGTGCGGTCCTTAGCCCCGGTTGGGGACCTGGTGACGTTAACTTATGTGTTTGTTACAGGCTCCGAAAATGCCCAAAACCCTCTTTGATAAAATCTGGGATGCACACCTGGTGGATGTGCAAGATGACGGCACCTGCCTCATCTATATCGACCGTCACCTGGTTCATGAAGTGACCAGCCCTCAGGCGTTCGAAGGTTTGCGCGTGTCGGGGCGCGCGGTGCACCGCACGGCAGCGACCTTGGCGGTGGCCGATCACAACGTGCCCACCACGGATCGTTCGCAGGGCATCACCAATCCCCAATCGCGTCTTCAGGTGGAAACCCTGGAACGCAACGTGGCCGATTTCGCGGTGCCGTACTTCGAAATGGATGACGTGCGCCAGGGCGTGGTGCATATCGTTGGCCCGGAACAAGGCTTTACCCTGCCGGGCACGACGATTGTCTGTGGGGACAGCCACACCGCGACCCACGGCGCATTTGGCGCGCTGGCGTTTGGCATCGGCACCTCGGAAGTCGAACACGTTCTGGCGACCCAGACCCTGGTGCAAAAACCGGCCAGAAACATGCTGATCAAGGCCACCGGGACCTTGCCCATCGGGTGCACTGCGAAAGACATCGTGTTGGCGATCATCGCTAAAATTGGCACCGCCGGCGGCACCGGTTACGTGGTGGAATACGCCGGCGAAGCGATTGAGGCGTTGTCCATGGAAGGGCGCATGACGGTCTGCAATATGACCATCGAAGGGGGCGCGCGCGCGGGCTTGATCGCGCCGGATCAAAAAACCTTTGATTACATCCAGGGCCGTGCCATGGCCCCCAGGGCGGGGGCCTGGGAACAGGCGTTGGCGTATTGGAAAACCTTGAAATCGGACCCGGACGCACACTACGACGCGACCGTTGAGTTGGACGTCAGCGACCTCGCCCCGCAAATCACGTGGGGCACCAGCCCGGAAAACGTCCTGCCTATTGACGGCATCGTCCCCGACCCGGCAAACGAACCGAATGCGGACAAAAGAGCCTCCATCGAACGGGCCATAGACTACATGGGCCTGAGCGCCGGGCAGGCCATCGACGGGGTGGCGATCAACACCGTGTTTATCGGATCGTGCACCAACGGACGGATCGAAGATTTCCGCGCAGCCGCAGCGGTGGCCAAGGGCCGCACGGTTGCCGACGGCGTGCGGGCGCTGGCGGTTCCGGGATCTGGACTGGTTAAGGAACAGGCCGAAGCCGAAGGCCTCGACCGGATTTTTCTGGATGCGGGCTTTGAATGGCGGGAACCGGGCTGTTCGATGTGTCTGGCGATGAACGACGACCGTCTGGCCCCGGGGGACCGCTGTGCGTCCACGTCTAACCGTAATTTTGAAGGCCGCCAGGGCAAGGGCGGGCGCACCCACCTGGTCAGCCCGGCAATGGCCGCCGCCGCCGCGATCAAGGGGTGCCTTACAGATGTGCGCAAGCTTGACGCAGGGGGACAGGGGTAATGGAAAAATTTACCAAATTGACCGGTGTTGCGGCGCCGATGCCGATCCGCAACATTGACACCGATATGATCATCCCCAAGCAGTTCCTGAAAACCATCAAGCGCGAAGGTTTGGGGGTGAACCTGTTCGATGAAATGCGGTATCTCGATGACGGGACGGAAAATCCCGAATTCGTGTTGAACCGGGATGCCTATCGCAGCGCGTCGATCATCGTTGCGGGAGATAATTTCGGCTGTGGGTCGTCGCGCGAACACGCCCCGTGGGCGTTGAGAGATTTCGGCATCAAGGTGATCATTTCGACCAGTTTTGCCGATATTTTTTACAACAACAGCTTTAAAAACGGCATGCTCCCGATCCGTGTCGATGAAGACACCCTGGCGAAACTGATGGACGACGCCGAACGCGGTGCCAACGCCACATTGACCATCGATCTGGAACGCCAAACCATCTGCGGACCCGATGGCGGCGAAGTGAAATTCGATATTGATCCGTTTCGCAAGCATTGCCTGTTGGAAGGCCTCGACGATATCGGCCTGACCGAGCAAAAGACCGCGAAAATCAATGAGTACGAAGAGCGGCAAAAAACCACCCAACCGTGGCTGTTCAGTTGAAGGAACTTAGCGTGTCCAACACCAAAAACATTCTCATGCTGGCCGGTGACGGCATTGGCCCGGAAGTCATGGGCGAAGTCAAAAAAGTCATCGACTGGTCCAACGATAAGTGCGACACCGGCTTTGTCGTCGATGAAGACCTGGTTGGCGGGGCGTGTTTCGATGCCCATGGCTGTGCGGTCACGGACGAAACCATGCAAAAAGCCGACCGCGCGGACGCGGTGTTGTTGGGTGCCGTGGGCGGTCCTGAGTGGGACAACGTGGCGCGCGAACATCGCCCCGAAGCGGGCCTGCTGCGGTTGCGCAAGGACCTGGATTTGTTCGCCAACCTGCGCCCGGCACGGGTGTTTGACGCGCTGATCGACAGTTCAACCTTAAAGCCCGACGTGGTGCGTGGTTTGGACATCATGATTGTCCGCGAACTGACCGCCGGGGTGTACTTTGGCCAACCGCGCGGCGAAGAGGTCCGCGACGGGGTGGCGTATGGCTTTGATACGCAAATTTATTCCGAACCGGAAATTGACCGGGTCGCCCGGGTGGCGTTTGAATTGGCAAAAAAACGCAACGGCGCGCTCACCAGTGTGGAAAAAGCCAATGTCATGGAATCGGGGGTGTTTTGGCGTAAAATCGTCACCAGGGTTCACGATGCCGATTACCCCGAGGTGGCGTTGAACCACATGTACGCCGACAACTGCGCCATGCAACTGGTGCGCTGGCCGAGCCAGTTTGACGTGATCGTCACGGACAACCTGTTCGGCGATATTTTGTCCGATTGCGCCGCCATGCTGACCGGCTCTTTGGGCATGTTGCCGTCCGCCAGCTTAGGGCTGAAAGATCCCAAAACCGGCAAAATTCCCGCCATGTACGAACCGGTTCATGGCTCCGCCCCGGACATCGCCGGGCAAGGCAAAGCCAACCCGCTGGCGACGGTGCTGTCGTATTCGATGATGTTGCGCTATAGCTTTGATATGATCGGTGATGCCGATCGTTTGGACCAGGCGGTGCAAAACGTGCTGGCCCATGGGTTGCGCACCGCCGACATCATGAGCGAGGGCATGACCGAAGTCACCACTGCGGGCATGGGTGACGCATTGATCGAAGAATTGGACAAGCTGGCCTGACCGGGCCGTTTGAGGAGATTGAAGACCATGGGTTATAAAGTCGCGGTTGTCGGTGCCACGGGCAATGTGGGCCGGGAAATGCTGCAAACGATGGTGGAACGCAATTTCCCCGCCGATGAGGTGGTGGCGCTGGCCAGTCATCGCTCGGTCGGGCGTGAAGTGTCTTATGGCGACGACACGGTTTTGGCGTGCAAGGATTTGGCCAGCTATGATTTTTCCGGCACCGACATCGTGCTGTCCAGCGCCGGTGCGTCCGTATCGGCCCAATTCGCCCCCAAGGCCGTTGGCGCGGGCGCGGTGGTGGTGGACAACACCTCGCACTTTCGCATGGACCCGGAGGTGCCGTTGGTGGTGCCGGAAGTGAACCCGGATGCGATTGCCGGTTATACGAAAAAAGGCATCATCGCCAACCCCAATTGTTCGACCATTCAGATGCTGGTGGCGTTGAAGCCGCTGCACGATCTGGCGACCATCAAACGGGTGGTGGTGGCGACGTATCAGTCGGTGTCGGGGGGTGGCAAGGCGGCCATGGATGAACTGTTCAACCAGACCCGGGGCGTGTATATGAACCAACCGGCCGAACAGCATCGGAAAATTTTCACCAAGCAAATCGCGTTCAACGTGATTCCGCATATTGATAAATTTTTGGATGACGGCACCACCAGGGAAGAATGGAAAATGGTTGTCGAGACCAAAAAAATCCTCGATTCCTCCATTGAGGTGTGTGCGTCGTGCGTCCGTGTGCCGGTGTTCATCGGCCATGCCGAAATGATCAATCTGGAATTTGAAAGCCCCCTTGATGAAGGGACCGCCCGGGATGCCTTGCGCGAAGCCCCCGGCGTCAACGTGATCGACCACCGCCAGGATGACGGCTACGTCACCCCGGCGGAATGTGCCGGCGAGGACGCGGTGTTCGTGTCGCGCATTCGCAACGATCCGTCGGTCGAACACGGTTTGAATTTCTGGTGCGTGTCCGACAACCTGCGCAAGGGTGCGGCGCTGAACACCGTGCAAATTGCTGAAATTCTGGTGGCGGATTATTTAAACGGGTGATCCGTTCAAGATGAAAACCGCCCGATGATCAATCGTCTCAACCGCCCTGTCCTTCAAGATGGGGCGGTTGGGCGTTGAGGGCACAAGTGTGCCAGGCTGGACACCCGCATTAACCTCCCCATTTTTTCAGTTTTGTGATTCAATCGTCCCATCGGATTGATAAGGAGGGATTGATGGAGCAACGTGGGTTTTTCAGTTTGTCGGAACACCTTTCGCGTCTCAGCGAGGATGGCGATCCGTTGGAGGTTCTGGCAGCGACGGTTGATTTTGACTATTTCCGGGGCTGGCTGGTTGAAGGGTTGAGCTATGGCGACGGCTCGAAGGGCGGACGTCCGCCGTTTGATCCGGTGTCGATGTTCAAGATTCTGATCTTGCAAGCGCAGCACAATCTGAGCGATGCGCGGATGGAATTCATGGTCCGCGACCGGCTGTCGTGGATGCGGTTTCTGAACTTTGATCTCGGCGCGCCGACCCCGGACGAGAACACCATCCGCCTGTTTCGCAACAAGTTGACGGAGACCGGTACGCTGAAGCGGGTGATGAAGGCGTTCGACTGGCAACTCCACAAGAAGGGCTACATCCCGATGTCGGGACAGATCGTGGATGCCAGCCTTGTTCCGGCACCCAAGCAGCGCAATACCGATCCGCAAAAGGAGGCCGTCAAGGCGGGCAAGAGCGCTCAGGAGATTTGGCCAGATGAACCCAACAAAGCAGCGCAGAAAGATGTGGATGCGCGCTGGACGCTGAAGATCGGCGGCAAGGTGCGCTATCGCCCCGATGGCACGCCGCTGCCGATGATCGCGCTCCCGGTGTTCGGCGACAAATCGCACATCAGCATCGACCGCCGCTTCGGCTTTATCCGGGGCCACACCGTAACGTCGGCCTCCGCACCCGTCAAGCATGTGGTGAGCATGGAGAATACGTCGTCCGAGGTCTGGGCCGACAGCGCCTACCGGTCGCAAAACAACGAAAAATGGCTTGCGGTGAATGCGGCTGACCAGCTTACCTTATTTTCTCTATCGTTGAAGAGACAATACTGTGCAAGCCCAACAAACTGTGATAATGATCTATAAATAAGTCATGGATATTCTTTGAGATCTATTTATAGACCATATGTGAGGATAGATGGGAAAGCCGACGACACGCAGTTATTCTCGCTATGGACGGGAGGCCGCCGAATTGCTCGGCCACATGATTCGCAATGCCCGCATTGAGCGGGAATGGACCGTTGCGGAAGTGGCTGAGCGGGCGGGTGTATCGCGCGGGCTCGTGCAGCGAATTGAAAATGGCGATATGGGCTGTTCGATCGGTGCGGTGTTCGAAGTGGCGGCGCTTGTTGGTGTGCATCTGTTCGATGCCGATCCGACCACGCTGACGCGCCATCTCGCAATGGCGCGCGACAAGATGACCCTGCTTCCCAAGGCGGTACGTCCGAGCTCGAAGGCGGTGAAGGATGAATTCTAGATCGCGTCCCGAAGAAGCTTATGTGTGGATTTGGCTGCCCGGCGCAACCGAGCCGGTGGTGGCAGGACGCATTGTGCGTGACGGCGAGCGCCTGATCTTCAACTACGGCCAAAGCTACCTCGCTCGTGAAGACGCCATCGCGATCTATGAGCCGGAACTGCCGTTGGGTCGCGGTGCGATCATGCCACAATCCGGCTTGAACATAGCAGGCTGTCTACGCGATGGCGCGCCCGATGCCTGGGGGCGGCGGGTGATCCTCAACCGCACCCTCGGTCTCAGGGGCAAGGATGCGGATATCGGCGCGCTCGACGAACTGACCTATATGCTCGAATCCGGATCGGATCGGATTGGCGCGCTGGATTTTCAACTTTCAGCGACGGACTACGAACCGCGCGCGGCAAAGGCGGCGACGCTCGAAGAGCTGTTGAGTGCCGCTGAAAAAGTGGAGGCGGGTGTTCTGCTCACATCGGAGTTGGACCAGGCGCTGTTTCACGGCAGTTCACTGGGTGGTGCTCGACCAAAGGCGATGATCGAAGATGGTGATCGCAAGCTGATCGCGAAGTTTTCATCGTCAAGCGACACCCATAACGTGGTGAAGGGGGAATTTATCGCCATGCGTTTGGCGTCGAAGGTAGGATTGCATGCAGCTCCGGTTCGCCTGGAGCGTGCTGCAGGCAAGGACGTTCTGTTGGTCGAGCGTTTCGATCGGGTGCGCGTGATGCAGGGCTGGGAACGCAAGGCAATGGTATCGGCTCTGACGCTGTTCGGCCTCGATGAGATGATGGCCCGTTATGCCAGCTATGAAGATCTGACGGAGATCATTCGTCACCGTTTCACAAAGCCGAAAGAGACATTGCGCGAACTGTTCGGGCGGCTAGTGTTCAACATTCTCTGCGGCAACACGGACGACCATGCCCGCAACCATGCGGCCTTTTGGGATGGTAAGCACCTGACGCTAACGCCCGCCTTCGATATCTGCCCGCAGAACAGAACCGGCAACGAGGCCAGCCAAGCCATGCTGATAACCGGCGATAATCGGATGAGCAAACTTTCGACCTGCATCGAAGCCGCGCCGCATTTCCTTCTTGCTCCTGAAAGTGCCGAGCAAATGATCGTCGATCAGGTCGAAACGTTGTGTGCTACATGGTCAGAGGTGTGTGCGCAAGCAAACGTGAATCCGGTCGAGCGCAAACTTCTCGCGGACCATGTTTTCCTCAACTCCTTCATTTTCGAAGGGGCACCGGGGCGTTTGGGCGCTCTGCCGTATCACCTTGAGGCGTAAACCTCATTTCCATTCATCTGTGAAAATGAATGTTGGTTGCGGGGGCAGGATTTGTTCAAGCTCCTACATTGCAAACAGATGTAAAATAGATTGTTATAGTTCACTTAATTCTCACGTTCTCTTTCTGGGTCACAGCTAACCACGTCTCAAACCGGACTGTGTTGATAAATAAGTATCAAGAACGAGGTTTGGGCGGAGTGTTTCAACAGCCTTGTCCAGAAGCGGTTGTCAGAGAAAATTTGCAAATGGGGTTGCCACCCCTATCCCTCGCTCCCCGAAATAAACCGGGCGCGCGCCGCAGAACTGAAGCGTTCCACACCCAGCACGAGGACGAATATCATAAGCACGATCATGGCGGCTTGGTCATAACGGAACATCTCCATCGACACCGCCAATTCTGCACCGATCCCGCCAGCGCCCACCAACCCCAACACCACAGATGAGCGCACCGCCTTTTCCAGAGCAAACAGGGTCGTATTGGTCATTGCCGGAAGAGCGGCAGGCAACACACCGCAAGCCACGATGTCGATACGCCGCGCACCCATTGCCGACAAGGCTTCTGCTGGGCCGGGATCGGTTTCTTCCATATTTTCAGCAAAGAACCGCGCGCAAAAGCCGATGGTATCGACAATGATGGTCAAGGTCCCTGCGAATGGGCCGAGCCCCACTGACACGACAAAAAACAACGCCCAGGCCAAATCCGGCACGGTACGAAAGAAGCTCACCAAGCCACGTACACCGCCATGCACCCATGGATGGGGCGAAAGATTACGCGCGGCTAAAACCGCCAACGGTACGCTGAAAATCACGCCAATGACTGTACCGACCAGCGCCATTTGAAACGTCACCAGGACGGACATCATCATCGGCACAAAGCGGTCGGTTGAAGGCGGTACCATTTCCGTTGCGATCACCCCCATATTGGGAAGGCCTTCCAGAAAATCTTTGATGGAGATTTCCGCCCCCACCAATGACCACATAAAAAAACCTAAAAATAGGGCGAAAGCAGCTGCACGAATTGGTCGTGGGGCTTCAAACCGAACGGGCAACGCAGGTGTAATGGAAATGGGTTCAGCCATAAAGGCCCCTCAGACTTTCTTCGGATTGGTTATGGGTTGCGCTGTCGAGCACCAAAGTCTTGTCGTTAAGACCCAGCACCCGGTCCGCATATCCCAGCGCATGGTTCAACTGGTGCGAAACAAACACCAGTGTCAAACCATGGCGCTGGTTTAGGTCGCGAAACAGTGTCATGATTTCTTCGCCCGCGTGGGGATCCAGGCTGGCGACAGGTTCATCGGCAAACAAAACGGCTGGTTTTTGCATCAATGCCCGCGCAATGGCGACACGTTGAGATTGTCCGCCAGACAAATGATCCGCACGCCGTTCCGCCAAATCGGCAAGGCCAACCTGCTCAAGGCAATACAAGGCATGTTCACGTTCATCTTGGCGGGCCAAGCCGTGTGACCAAGCGCGAAGCCCGTGTCCGTGGGCAAGTGCGCCATGGCAGACGTTGCTGAGCACCGACAGGCGCGGCACCAGATTGTGTTTTTGAAAGACAAATCCCACCCGCGCACGACTTTTACGGAGTGCGCGACCATTTTGGGTGCTCATATCCAATCCGTTGATGGTAATTTGTCCACTGTCGGGTTCAATCAGGCGCAAGCAGCAGCGCAGCAGTGTGCTTTTGCCTGCGCCATTGGCGCCAATCAGCGCCACGGCCTGTCCTTCCGGCACATCGAACGATACATCGCGAAAGACCTCAACCGAACCGTCGGCGAAGGACTTGCGCAATCCGTTAACCCGCAACGCCACTGACGGAGAAAGGCGAGCAATCGTGCCCCCACGTTCCCCGTCAGCTTCGCGTTCGAGTGGAAGTTTCTCGGCAAGAGCTTCCATATCGAAATCAATCGCCGATGAAGTTAGAGTATTCTGGATAACCAGCGGTTTTGTACATGGCGCGGACGTAGTCGTAATCTTCATCCTTGATGGTGTCTAAGAATGCCATGCCTTTGTATTTTTGGTTGTCGTCGCCCTGTAAGATGGCGTTGATCAGATCATCTGACTTTTCAACGAAAGCCTTGCGCACTTTTTCGACGACATCGGCATCAACGTGCTTGCCAGCCATCAAAACATCATTGGGCAAATCAGGTCCGCGACCGATGACGCGAAACTCACCCGGCTGCATGCCGCCTTTGGCCATTTCTTTGTTGCGATAGCTGATGAATTTCAGGTTGTTCATGCCGACTGCGGCAACGTCACCTTTTTTCAAGGCTTCCCAAGCAACCGGAATTTTGGTGTTGATGACTTCAACGTCGTTCAGAGGGTCAAGACCAGCATCCGCCATGATTTGGATGGGACCCAAGTGCTTAGAGGTAGAACCCACGGAACCCATAGCAACTTTTTGACCTTTGAGTTGTTTGGCCAAGGTGTAGGGGCTATCCGCACGGCTGATGAGAACCGCAAAATAATCAGGACGTGAGAAACCAACCACAATGTTGGCATCAGTACGCTTTTTGATCACAACGTATTCCGCCGGACCGGTCAGAACAAAGTCGACCTTTTTGAAACGTAATGCTTCAACAGCAGCAGTGCGATTGGTCACTGGCAAAAATTCAATATCGTAACCCGTTGCTTGGGATAAGACTTTCGTGAATGCACCAAACTCGCGTTGCAATTCTTCCATGCCGACCAAATCGGTGACGGCAAGTTTAATGGTTCTGGCTTCGGCAGTGCCCGCCTGGAAGCCAAAGATTGTAGCCGCGACGAACATCGCAGACAAAAACTTACGAAACATAATAACCCCTAATTCAAATGAAACAGGGGGGATTATATAAACGCTTGGGTCTCAATAAGGTGACACCCTTGTGAAAGGGTTTTGGCAGTTTTGCCTCAGTTTTATGACGGCCGCACTGATGGTCACGACACTATCGCTCACGGCTCCGGAGCCCTTTCAGGCACACATGCTATAACTTGCATCAATCATGTGCACAGGCTGCCCGGCAACAAAGGTCGCGACGACGCGCGGGCATCCAGGGATCGAATCGTCCACCACCACAACATCTGCACGCTGCCCTTTGCGCAGTGTGCCACGATCTTCCAGACCTGCTGCGTGGGCCGGATTTTTAGACACCATGTCCCACGCCGTCGTAAAGTCGGTGACCCCATCAGCAGCTAATTTGAACGGAGCTTGCAGCAATGACGGGTAGTAGTAATCCGATGTGAGAATCGAACACAGGCTTTTCTCTGCTGCCTGTGTGGCGCAAAGGCGACCGCAATGGCTGCCGCCACGCAAGACATTGGGGGCCCCCATCACAACCGGATCACTGTTATCGATAGAAAAACGTGCCGTTTCTTCATTGACGGGAAATTCACAAATGCTGACGCCCAGCTCATGGTAGCCCGCACGCATATCGGGCGATTCATCATCATGAGACGCACACGGAATATCAAGCTTACCAGCCATCTGGGCGAGCCTCTCTTTCGTCGCCGCCACATCAGTTTTGCGAGCCTCAACTTCTTCGATCAGATTGATGAAGCCATCACCTGATAGACCTGCACGATCGGCATACTTGGCAACCTTTTGCGGATTGCCCAACGTCTTCTTAATCATGTCGAGGTGATCATTGAACGCCAACAGATCGATGCGCCCGTCCTTCATCCAGTTCAGCACATCTTCTGCGCCAGGTGTATTGTAGGTTTCCCAGCGTAAATGAACGCGCGTGTCGCAAGCCAGTCGGCTGCGTAAGGTGTCGAGGGCGTCAAGTAGCTCTACCGCCGTATTGCGCCCACGCAGTCCCGGTTCCCATGAATAGGTGATGCCATGATAGGCCGTGGCAATGCCATTGGACACCATCTGACGGTCGGTTTCTTGCAGGGCGAGGTCTAACGGAAATCTGACGCCGGGCCGTGGCATGATCTGGCGTTCGAACGCATCACCATGCAGATCCACAATTGCAGGCAAAAGCAAATGACCGTGAACGTTCCATGTCCCCTTTTCACGCTTTACCGTATCGCCAAAGCCACCAATGAGGCCGCCTTCTATCTGCATGCTGGTTTCACAGATCGTTCCATCTTCCAGCAACACTCGACCACCGGTCAATGAGAGCATCATGTCTCTTTCCAGTCTATTTTGATTCAGAAAAGGAGATTATATTGCCGCATTATGATTGGTACGTGTCGGCATGATTACAGTATTGTAACGGCGCATTAATTAGCCTTTCGTCCATCGTGATGATGGCCTCCGGTGCTGGTGTTCGGCGACAAATCGCACATCAGCATCGACCGCCGCTTCGGCTTTATCCGGGGCCACACCGTAACGTCGACCTCCGCACCCGATGGCCGCCAACTCAAGCATGTGGTGAGCATGGAGAATACGTCGTCCGAGGTCTGGGCCGACAGCGCCTACCGGTCGCAAAACAACGAAAAATGGCTTGCGGGGAAGATGCTGGTCAGCCGCATTCACCGCAAGAAGCCCAAGGGCAAAGCGATGCCCGAAGCCACGCGCAAAGCCAACGCCAAGAAATCATCGATCCGCGCCCATGTGGAGCACGTCTTCGCGCATCAGAAAAATCGTTTCGGCCTGTTCATTCGCACCATCGGCATCAAACGGGCCGAGGCCAAACTGACGCTCGCCAACCTCGCCTACAACATGGACCGCCTGATCTTCCACGAACGCCGCGCCGCCATGGGGTGAGTCCACCCAAATCGCGGAAATTCACAGAAAAACAGCCCGATCAACGCGATCGGAGAGCCAAATTCTCGAGCAATATCGGCCAAAACCGGATATCCGAACCCAATGCGCGAAAATTCTTGGGTTAATGCGGGTGTCCAGCTAAGAGGACGTGCCGTGGTCGTCGGGGTGTTCTGATCCGGGGTTGAACAGGGCGTTGACCTGGTCTTGGTTCATGACTTGTTTTGAGGGAACGGGAATGGTTCCGTGCGAATTTTTGCGCCGATCCTCTGCGTGGGCGATGTTTTGGTGGCGTCGGTCTGGACCGAAATAACTGGTAACTTTGACGTAGGGCCGGGGCCGTTCAATGACCGCGCGAATGCGTGAATACAGATCCCGGGGGGCAACCGGTTTGATCAGGTATTCGTTTACGCCCACGTTGTGCGCACGTTGGATGCGCTGATATTCAGTGTGCCCTGAAACCATGATAACCGGGGTAAAGCATTCGTCCCCCCGCTTGGACGCGCGAAGGGCGCGGGTGAATTCAATGCCGTCGAACGGAGACATTTCCCAGTCGATCAAGATGATGTCGGGGGCCCAAGTCGTCATGATTTCCAAAGCGTCCGCCCCGTCCGAGGCCTCACGCACATGGCGCACGTCGAAGTGGTGTAAGACTTCGCACAACAGCTCGCGCATGAAAGGACTGTCATCAACAACCAAGAATGTGAGCCCGTGTAAATAACCAGATTGCTTCATATGAACCCTGTTTGCATAAATCCAGGTCAAATTGAATATGGGGAGGGGTGTCTTTAAACCCCAAGCATATTTTTTGCTCCGACAGGCGGATTATATCAAGTCGTACAATACCCTGGCAGGGTGCTGAAAAGTCCTCACATCTTCACCTCCAAATCCTTTGTAACCAGAGAATCACGAAATAAAATTCAATGCGGGGGGTTTTTCAGCACCCTGCCAGACGGGGAGGGGGTGGACTGCTCGTCTGGGTGCTCTGATCCGGGGTTGAACAGGGCGTTGACCTGATCTTGGTGCATGGACTGGTCTGCGGGGACGGGGGTGTGTTTTTGGCTGGCCCGGCGGTCCTTGGCCTGATTGATGTCCTGGCGGCGGCGGTCGGGACCAAAATAACTGTCCAGCCTGACATAGGGCCGGGGCCGTTCAATGACCGCGCGTATGCGCGAAAAGAGGGCCTTGGGTGACACCGGTTTGACCAGATATTCGTTGACACCCGCGTTACGGGCTTGCTGAATGCGCCAATATTCCGAATGTCCGGAGATCATGATAATAGGCGTAAAACATTCGACTTTGCGGGTCGATGCGCGCACCGAACGGGTAAAGTCAATGCCGTTGAATGGGGCCATTTCCCAGTCCATCAAAACGATGTCGGGGCTCCATGCCAGCATAACTTGCAGGGCTTCGGCCCCGTCGGAGGCTTCCCGAATGCTGCGCACACCAAAATGATGCAGGATTTCGCGCAGCATTTGACGCATAAAGGGACTGTCGTCTACAACCAGAAATGTCAAGCCATCGAGATACATGTTTTGTACCTTGGGGGGGGCGTTTGTGCTGAAACAGTCTCGACCATACCGGGGTGCAGTGAGGTCAGCAAGAATTAGGCTTGGGGCCAATATCAATGTAGTCGTCGTCGTTTTCGATCTGGAGGCCGTCGCGGCGCTCATGGTTTTGATGAGGCAGGTCGCGGCGCCGACGGTCAGGGCCGAAGTAGTTCTTGGCACGGACAAATTGACGGGGCTTTTCGATTACCGACTGAATTCGGGAGAATAGGGATTTGGCGGAAATCGGTTTGGTCAGAAATTCGTTAATTCCGGCATCGCGCGCTTCGGTGATGTTGTGTCGGTTGGAATACGCGGTGACCATGATCACCGGGGTGAAAGGCGCGGGACTGTCGCCGGATTCACGCAACCATTGAACAAAATCCACGCCGTTGATCGGGCTCATCATCCAATCGGCAATGATGATGTCGGGCCGGAAAGATCGGGTTTCTGTGATGCCGTGTTCGCCGTTTTCCGCTTCATGGACATGTTGTGCGCCAAATTGTGTCAGGATACGGTGAATCAATTGGCGGGTGAAGGCATTGTCATCGATAATCAGAAAACGCACGCGTTCCAGGTAACGCGGTGTTGTCATGTTGACACCTTATCGTCTTTCATAAAGCCTCCCCCACCCTGTTGTGTTGGCCAGTGTCCATTGTGAGCAATTTCTGCCCTGTAGACAAGGTCCGTCGTGGGGCTTGCCATCAAAACGCAACGAATGCATATTGTTATTTCGCAGTTGCGAAGAAACACCAGCGGAACGCCTCCCCATGCACACCCATCCGCGCCCCCGGCGCAGCGTCTTGTATATGCCCGGATCCAATGCCCGGGCCTTGGAAAAAGGACGATCTTTGGCCTGTGACGGGCTGATCTTCGATCTGGAAGACGCGGTTGCGTCCTCGGCTAAAGAGCCCGCGCGAACAAATATTGTTGCGGCACTGCAAAGCGATTATGGCCACCGCGAACGGATTGTGCGGGTCAACGCCCTGGACACGCCGTGGGGGTATCGAGACCTTGTGGACACCGCCACATCCGGGGCCGACGCGGTTTTGCTGCCCAAGGTCGAAGGCCCGGCCGCAGTGCATCAGGTGGAACATATTTTGGATACCGCCGGGGCACCGCAAAGCATGACCATTTGGTGCATGATGGAAACCCCGCTGGGGGTTCTCAACGCCCACGACATCGCCAATGCCAGTCCTCGGCTGGCGGCCCTGGTGATGGGCACATCCGACCTGACCAAGGATTTGCACGCCGTCCATACCCCTGACCGGGGGCCCTTGCAGGCATCGTTGGCGCACTGTGTTTTGGTGGCCCGGGCCTATGGTCTGGCGATTTTGGACGGGGTGCATTTGGACCTCGATGACGATGACGGCTTTGCCCGGGCTTGCCGACAAGGCCGTGATTTTGGTTTTGACGGCAAAACCCTGATCCATCCAAAAACAATTGCCGCGGCCAACGCGGCATTTGGCCCCACGCCCGAAGAGATCGCATGGTCACAAAAAATTATTGAGGCTTTTGCGGCTGTTCAAGGCGACCATCAAGGCGTGGTGGTGGTGGATGGGAAGTTGGTGGAAAGCCTTCATGTGGCTCAGGCCCAGCGTCTGGTGGATCTGGCAGCGATGATCGATGCCGCCGATGGGGGGAGCGACAAGCCATGACGGCGAACAGCCCCACGAACAAATCGTCACGCGGGCATTTTTTCGAAGACTTTCACATCGACCAGGTGGTTGAACATGCCACGCCGCGCACCGTCACCGAAGGCGATGTGGCGCTGTACTGTGCCTTGTACGGATCGCGCTTTGCGGTGGGCTCTGCCGACAGCTTTGCCATGGACGTGGGCTATGAGGCCGCGCCAATTGATGACCTGTTGGTGTTTCACATTGTGTTCGGCAAATCGGTGGCCGATATTTCCTTGAACGCGGTGGCCAATTTGGGCTATGCGGCGGGGCGCTTTTTAACCCCCGTTTATGCGGGCGACACGTTAAGCGCGGTTTCCCGGGTGATTGGCCTGAAGGAAACGTCCACCGGCAAGACGGGCATCGTTTATGTGCAAACCGTGGGCGAAAACCAGCGCGGTGAATTGGTGGTCGATTTTGTGCGGTGGGTTTTGGTCAATAAAAAAGATCCGTTAACCCCGGCCTTGAACATCCCCGGCGACGGCGCGCAGATCCCCGATTTGCCAGGCTCCGTGCCCATAGAACAGATTGCCGCGCCGACCGATCTGGACATGTCCGGGTATGATTTCAAACGGGCCGGCAGTGTTCACACCTGGGCAGATTATGCGGTGGGTGAAAAAATCGATCACATTGACGGGGTCACGGTTGAACAGGCCGAACACCAATTGGCAACCCGTTTGTATCAAAACAACGCCCGCGTACACTTTAATCAGCATAGTGAAAAAGACGGTCGCTTCGCGCGACGAATTGTCTATGGCGGCCATGTAATTTCAATTTGCCGGGCGTTGAGCTTTAACGGCCTGGCGAATGCATTCAAGATCGCGGCGATCAATGGCGGGCGTCACGTGGCCCCGGTTTTTGCCGGCGACACGGTCTATGCGTGGAGCGAGATTTTGGAAAAAACGGACCTGCCCAATCACCAGGGCATCGGCGCGTTGCGGGTGCGAACGGTGGGCCTGAAAGATAAATCCGCTGTGGGCTTTAGCGATAAAGACGCGAACGGAAAGGATGATCCGGCGGTGGTGCTGGATTTCGATTACACTGTGCTGATGCCCCAAACATAAGGTTTTTTTGGCGTATTGTTGTTTGAAAAAATACAGTCTCGTTGACACACCCGTTTGGGGACGGGACACTCAGGACCTCGCAGAGAGGGGAGATCAGGCTTATGCCCGACAACGCAAGACCGCTTTCACCACATTTGCAGGTGTATCGCCCGCAGATCACGTCCGTCTTATCCATTGTCCACCGCATCACCGGGGTGACGTTGGCGTTCGCCGCGTTGCTGTTGGCGTATTGGCTGGCTTCGGCCGCGTATGGCCCCGAAGCGTTCGCCCGTGCCCAGGCGGTGCTGGAATCGTGGTTCGGCAAGTTGGTGCTGTTCGGCTTTACGTTCGCCTTGTTTTACCACATGTGCAACGGCATCCGCCATTTGGGCTGGGACATGCTGTGGGGGTTTGATTTGCCTAAACTGCGCGCCAGTGGAATGGTCGTGGTGATCGCATCGGTGAGTTTGACGGTGCTCAGTTGGCTCTTGGCTTACGACCAGGTCGGCAAGTTGTAAGGGGGGCGTGATGATCAATACACCACAACAAAAACGCAGCTTGCAATCTAAACTGGGCCGGGTCCGGGGCCTCGGCTCGACCCGTGAAGGAGTGCACCATTGGTGGGCTCAACGGATGAGCGCGGTGGCTTTGCTGCCGTTGTCCCTGTGGTTTGTCTATTCCCTGATTTCGCTCACCGGAAGCGACTATGACACCTTCCGGGCGTGGGCCGGTGAGTTCGGAAATTCGGTATTTTTGATGTTGCTGGTGGTGAGCATGTTCCATCACGCCCAACTGGGCTTGCAGGTGGTGATCGAAGACTATGTCCATTCTGAAGTGTGGAAAATGGGCATGCTGTTGTTCGTCAAATACGCCACCGTGGTGTTTGGTGCATCGGCAATTTTCGCCGTTCTTAAAATTTCCCTGGCTGGATGATCGAAACTATGACTGAAGCCTATCCCATTACAGATCACACCTATGACTGCGTGGTTATCGGGGCCGGTGGGGCCGGTTTGCGCGCCACGTTAGGCATGACCAAAGCCGGTTTGAAAACCGCCTGCATCACCAAGGTATTCCCCACCCGCAGTCACACCGTGGCCGCCCAGGGCGGCATCGGCGCGTCGCTGGGCAACATGGCGGAAGACAATTGGTCGTGGCATATGTACGACACCGTCAAGGGGTCGGACTGGTTGGGCGATCAGGACGCGATTGAATACATGTGTCGCAATGCGGCCTCTGCGGTGTATGAACTGGAACACTTCGGGGTGCCGTTTACGCGCAATGAAGACGGCAAGATTTACCAGCGTCCGTTTGGCGGTCACATGCGCGATTTTGGCGAGGCCCCGGTGCCGCGCGCGTGCGCGGCGGCGGATCGCACCGGTCATGCGATTTTGCACACCTTGTATCAACAAAGTTTGCGTCATGACGCGGAATTTTTTGTTGAATTTATCGCCCTCGATCTGATCATGGACGAAGACGGCACCTGCCAAGGGGTGATCGCGTGGAATTTGGAAGACGGAACGATCCATCGCTTTCGTGCCCAGACCACGGTGTTGGCATCGGGTGGCTATGGCCGGGCGTGGTTTTCGTGCACCTCGGCCCACACCTGTACCGGCGACGGTCATGGCATGGTGGCGCGGGCCGGGCTGGCGCTTCAAGACATGGAATTTGTTCAGTTTCATCCCACCGGCATTTATGGCGCGGGGGTGCTGATTACCGAAGGCGCGCGCGGCGAAGGGGGGTACTTAACCAACGCCAACGGCGAACGGTTTATGGAACGCTATGCGCCCACGGCCAAAGATTTGGCATCGCGCGATGTGGTGTCCAGGGCGATGACGGTGGAAATTCTCGAAGGCCGGGGTGCGGGCGAAAACCAGGATCATATCATGTTGCATTTGGAACATCTGGGTGCCGACATGCTGGCCGAACGGCTGCCGGGGATTTCGGAAAGCGCCCAGGTCTTTGCCGGTGTCGATGTGACCCGCGACCCGATCCCGGTGATCCCGACCGTGCATTACAACATGGGCGGCATTCCCACCAACATTCACGGCGAAGTGTTGCGGCCCACCGCCAGCGACCCGGACGCGGTGTGTCCGGGCCTGATGGCGATTGGCGAAGCGGCGTGCGTATCGGTTCACGGTGCCAACCGTTTGGGCACCAATTCGTTGTTGGATATCGTGGTGTTTGGCCGCGCCGCCGCGTTGCGTGCCCAGGAAACGATTAAACCCGGGGCGGAACAAAAATCCCTTGCCAAAGACAACGCCGACAAGGCGTTGGCGCGGTTTGATAAAATGCGCCATGCCAACGGCGCCTTGTCGACGGCGCAAATTCGCGACGACATGCAACACACCATGCAGCGTGATGTGGCGGTGTTCCGCGATGCCGCGGTGTTGGGCGATGGGCGCAAAAAAATCGACGACATCGTTGCCGGCCTGGGTGAAATTGCGATCAAGGACCGGTCTTTGATTTGGAATTCCGATTTGGTCGAAGCGATGGAATTGGAAAACCTGTTGGCGTGCGCCCAGGCGACGGTGCATTCGGCGTTGAACCGCGAAGAAAGTCGTGGTGCCCATGCGCGCGATGATTTCCCTGATCGCAACGATGAAACGTGGATGAAACACACCGTCGCATGGCTCGATGACGGCAACGCGGTGAAGCTGGAATATCGTCCGGTGCACACTTGGACCCTGACCGATGAGGTCGAATATATCGAGCCAAAAGCTCGGGTGTATTGACCAGGAAGGAACGAAATTATGGCTGAATTCAACCTTCCCGCCAATTCAAAGGTCATGCGTGGACAGCACCACGACGGCCCCGATGGCGCGGTCAATTTGAAGCGCTTTAAGATTTATCGCTATGATCCCGACAGCGGGGAAAATCCGCGCGTTGATACCTATGATGTCGACCTGGACAGCTGCGGTCCGATGGTTCTGGATGGTCTGGTCAAGATCAAAAACGAAATTGACAGCACCTTGACGTTTCGCCGGTCGTGCCGCGAAGGGGTGTGCGGGTCGTGCGCGTTCAACATCGATGGCACCAACACGCTGGCGTGCACCAAACCGATCAAGGATATTCGCGGCGAGGTGAAAGTTTACCCGCTGCCGCACATGCCGGTGATCAAGGATTTGGTGCCCGACCTCAGCGTGCCTTACGCGCAGTATGCATCGATCGAACCGTGGCTGAAATCGGATACCCCGGCGCCCACCGGCGAACGCCTGCAAAGCGTTGAAGACCGCAAGGAACTGGACGGCATGTGGGAATGCATTTTGTGTTTTTGTTGCCAGACCAGTTGCCCCAGTTATTGGTGGAACGGGGATCGTTACCTGGGGCCGGCGATTTTGTTGCAGGCATACCGGTGGATTGCCGACAGCCGCGATGAGGCCAAGGGCGAACGGCTCGACAATGTCGATGACCCGTTCCGCCTGTACCGTTGTCACACGATTATGAATTGCACCAACACCTGCCCCAAACACTTAAACCCCGGCAAAGCCATCGCCGAAATCAAACACCTGCTGCTCAAACGCCGGTGACGCGGGTAGACGCGGGGGAGCTGTGAGACCTATTTGGGGACAGTTTACTTTACTTTTCTCTCCCATACTCTTAAGCTTCCTTTATGGCTCGTATTGCTCGTATCGTCGTTCCTGGCATTCCCCACCACGTCACGCAACGGGGCAATCGGCGCGAGCCTGTTTTCTTCGAAGATAGAGATTATCTGCATTACATGAGCTTGTTGTCCGAAGCCGCCGAGAAGGCCGGAACGGAAGTCTGGGCTTATTGCCTGATGCCCAATCATGTGCATTTGATTTTGATGCCAAGCCATGAGGACGGACTGCGCGCCACATTGGGCGATGCGCATCGGCGTTATACGCGATATATCAATGTGCGCAATCAATGGACCGGGCATTTGTGGCAGGGACGGTTTGGGTCTGTCGCCATGGATGAAGATCATCTGGCGCATGGGGTTCGGTATGTGTCGCTCAACCCCGTGCGGGCAAAACTGGTGAAGCGGGCTAGGGATTGGCGGTGGTCCAGTGTCGGCGCCCATCTTGCGCGCAAGGATGATGGACTGGTTTCGGTTGCTCCCGTGCTCGAGCGCTTTCCAGATTTTGCGTCTCTTCTGAAAAGTGGTGAAGATGAAGAGATGATCAAGAAAATCCACAAAGCTGAAACTATCGGTCGTCCAATTGGCTCTTCTGACTGGCTGGAGAGTTTGGAAAAACGTTTAGGCCGAACGGTGCGGGCCGGCAAGCGCGGCCCGAAGGCGCAACAAAAAAAGACATAAGGTCGCTGTGCACGGTCTCAGGCGCAATTGTATAAGCATGCTCATGTGGAGCCATTATGTCCAAGATCATTGCAGAATTTGCATTGGCTTAGTAAAGTAAACTGTCACCGAAATGCACCGAAATGAACTGTCACCGAAATGTCCACCGAAATATCCACCGAAATGTCCGTCACCGAAATGTCCACCGAAATGTCACCGAAATCCGTCACCGAAATCCCACCGAAATCCACCGAAATCTGAGACCCTTGAAAAAGGGGGTATTACTGTGCGGTTGCAATGTGAAGCTGCGTTGACGCACTGCGTCGAAGCTTAAAGATCATTAGCCTGATTAAGGGTATTGTCCCTTTCAGCCTCAAGTAATTTTACAAGTTTATTACCCCGTTCCGTTAGGGCTTCAAAGTCCTGCATAATATGAGTGCATGTGCTTATTTTGTTCTCATTACCATCATTGTCATAAAACCCGGCGGAAATTGCTTTGAGAAAATCGACAGCCCCCGAAGCGAGAGTATAAAATGTTGCAATATCCTTAGGGAGATCACCACTGAACACTCCGATGCGATTACAACTTGATCGATAGACTGTAAAATAGTCCTCTTGAATCGGAAATTTAATAAATCCCCCAGATGAACGGTTGCCTAATTTTCTTATTTCTTCCGCGTTTTCGCGATAGCTTTCTACAATTTCTCTGTTACAAACTAGAGTTATTATTCCGCGAAGTTCTCCAATAAAAGCACCCGCTAAATGTGCACGCTCTAAATACAAGTCGCGTTTATTTTGGCGGAGGGCGGCTGCATTGTCATTGTCAATTTTCTGTTTTATAGCTTTAACCCCGTCCTCCCCTTGATGGACGGCTGCCTCTAGAGTTGCCTTTGCTGAATATCGACCTGTCACAAATATGCATACAGATGTTATAATTGCTGCAATTAATGCAAGAATTCCTGCAGAAAGGGCTTGGAAATCTTTCACAACGACGAGCCATGCTGAAAAATCAATATCCACTTATAAATTACCTCTACGACTGAAAACCCTCGTCACCACCAAGTTTCTATTGAGCCAAATCTGTCAATTCATTGCTGCACGTTCATGAATTGAGGTGGTCCCCACAGCACCCGACTCTTTTCGCAGATTCACGTTCCAACTGCGCCACCGGCATTTTTGGTGAAGACCTCGAAGGGTGTTTTGCAAATTAGGGGACACATTACTAATTAAGGTTTTCGGTGGGCGGCTGGGGACACGATCCGATATTTCCAAGGGGAAAATCGGTCATGTTCCCAGCGATTGGTTTAGAGGTAGTCAACCTTGATGATTTCGTAGAATTTTGATCCGCCGGGGGCCATGACTTCAATGCTGTCGCCAAGCTTTTTGCCGATGATGGCGCGCGCCAGCGGCGAACTGACCGACATCTTGCCGTTCTCGATGCTGCTTTCGTGCTGGCCGACGATTTGATAGATTTTTTCGGCGTCGGTTTCTTCGTCCAGCAACTGAACCGTTGCGCCAAAGCGCACCACGTCGCCGGACAATTTGGACGGATCGATCACGTCGGCGTGGCTGATGACGGCTTCGAGTTCCAGCACCCGGCCTTCGATGAAGCTTTGGCGTTCGCGGGCGGCGTGATATTCGGCGTTTTCTTTCAGATCACCATGTTCACGGGCGATGCCAATGGCTTTGGTCACGGCGGGCCGCTCAACATCTTTCAACAGGCGCAGTTCGGCTTCTAATTGTTTGAGACCACCAGCGGTCATCGGGATCTTATCCATCGGACGTCACTTTCCTTGCTCGATGGTTGAATACGAATGTGAAAACGAAAAAGCCCCAAAATGACGACGGCCCCCCGCAGCAAGGCTGCTGGGGCCGTCGGTCGGGGTTCGCGTTTACGCCAACTTATAGCGCCCGGTAAGGATAAGCTTGCAGGGCGGTGACTTCAAGGGCTCCGGTTTGCAGGGCCCGAATGGCGTCGGTCACCGCCGATGCCCCCGCCAGGGTGGTGTAATGGGGCACGTTGTTGGTCAGTGCGGAACGGCGGATGGAAAAGCTGTCGGAGACCGCCTGTGCGCCTTCGGTGGTGTTGACCACCAACTGCACCTGGTCCGACAAAATCGCATCGACGCAGTGCGGGCGGCCTTCCAGGACCTTGTTGACGGTGGTGACGTCAATTCCCGCGGTGCGCAGATGGTCGGCGGTGCCGGATGTGGCGATGATCTTAAAGCCCTGATCGTTTAAGCGCCGTGCGACATCAATGATGCCCGCTTTGTCGGCGTCTTTGACCGATATAAACGCGGTTCCGTGGGTCGGTAAATTGACCCCGGCCCCCAGCTGCGCCTTGGCGAAGGCTTTTTCAAAGCTGTCGTCCAGGCCCATCACTTCGCCGGTGGACTTCATTTCCGGGCCCAGAATAATATCCACGCCGGGGAACCGGGCGAACGGGAACACCGCTTCTTTGACCGCCACGTGGTCGATTTTTGGGGTGTCGCCCAAATTGAAACTGGCGATGGTTTCCCCGACCATCAGGCGTGCGGCGACTTTGGCAATGGGAATCCCGGTGGCCTTGGCGACGAACGGCACGGTGCGCGATGCCCGCGGGTTGACCTCCAGCAAGAACACCGTTTCGCCCTGAACGGCGAACTGGATGTTCATCAAGCCAACCACCTTCAAGGCAATGGCCAGGGCTTTGGTCTGGGTGCGGATGTCTTCGATGATCGCGTCGGACAGGGAATAAGGCGGCAGGGAACAGGCGGAATCGCCGGAATGGATGCCGGCTTCTTCAATGTGCTGCATGATGCCGGCGATAAAAACATCGCCATGGGCGTCGGCCAGCGCGTCCACGTCGACCTCGACCGCGCCTTTCAGGTAACTGTCCAGCAACACCGGGCTGTCGCCCGATACCTTGACCGCGGTGGTCATGTAGCGCATCAGGTTGGCGTGGTCGTGGACGATTTCCATGGCCCGGCCGCCCAACACATAAGAGGGCCGGACCACCAACGGATAGCCGATTTCCAGCGCCACGGCCTCGGCCTCGGCAATCGAGCGCGCGATGCCGTTTTCGGGCTGTTTCAGGTTCAGGTCGTTCAACAACGCCTGGAACCGTTCGCGGTCTTCGGCCAAATCAATGGCGTCGGGCGAGGTGCCCAAAATGGGAATTCCGGCGCTTTCCAGCGCGTGGGCCAGCTTCAACGGGGTTTGCCCGCCAAACTGGACAATCACGCCCAGGACCTCACCGGCCATCTGTTCGCGGCGGATCAATTCGATCACCGTTTCCCCGGTCAGCGGTTCGAAATACAATCGGTCCGAGGTGTCGTAATCGGTCGATACGGTTTCCGGGTTGCAGTTGACCATGATCGCTTCCAGGCCAATGTCTTTCATGGCATAGGCCGCGTGCACGCAACAGTAATCGAATTCGATGCCCTGGCCGATGCGGTTCGGCCCGCCGCCCAGGATCACCACCTTTTGGCGCTCAGTGACGTCGGCTTCGCATTCGGGCGGGTTGATGGCATCGCCTTCGTAGCACGAATACATGTACGGCGTTTTCGAGGGAAATTCCGCCGCGCAGGTATCGACCCGTTTGTACACCGGGCGCACGCCCAGGCTGATCCGCCGGGTGGTGACCTTGCCGATGCTGGTGGCGGTCAATTCGGCCAGGCGTTCATCGCTGAAGCCCATTTTCTTGACCCGCAGCAAGGCCACGGCGTCATGGGGAAGGCCGGTTTCGCGCAGCTCTTGTTCCACGGCGACGATGGCTTCGATCTGGCGCAGGAACCAGGGTTCGTATTTGCACGCCTGGTGAATGCGTTCCACCGTCAGACCAAAACGGAACGCCTGGGCGATCACCAGCAAGCGGTCGGCGGTTGGGGTGGACAGGGCGGCGACGATTTTGTCGGAATCGGGATTGTCCGCGTCGACGCCGTCAATGTCGACCTCGTTCAGGCCCGTTAGCCCGGTTTCCATTGAACGCAAACCCTTTTGCAGGGATTCGACAAACGTGCGGCCAATCGACATGGCTTCGCCGACCGATTTCATCGCGGTGGTCAGCAAGGGATCGGCCCCGGGGAACTTTTCGAACGTAAACCGGGGAATTTTGGTCACAACGTAGTCGATGGTCGGTTCAAACGAGGCCGGGGTAAGCCCGCCGGTGATGTCGTTTTTCAATTCATCAAGGGTATAGCCGACCGCCAGCTTGGCGGCGATTTTGGCGATCGGAAAGCCGGTCGCCTTGGACGCCAGCGCGGATGACCGCGAGACCCGGGGGTTCATTTCAATGACGACCAACGCGCCGGTTTCGGGATTGACCGCGAACTGCACGTTGGACCCGCCGGTATCGACGCCAATTTCACGCAGCACCGCCAGCGAGGCGTTGCGCATGATTTGGTATTCTTTATCCGTCAAGGTCAGCGCCGGGGCGACGGTGATGCTGTCGCCGGTGTGCACGCCCATGGGGTCGATGTTTTCGATGGAACAGACGATGATGCAGTTGTCGGCGGTGTCGCGGACCACTTCCATCTCATATTCTTTCCAACCCAACACCGATTGTTCGACCAACACTTCGCGCACCGGGGAGGCGGCCAGACCACCCGATACGATTTCGTCGAATTCTTGCATGTTGTAAGCGATTCCGCCGCCGATCCCGCCCATGGTGAAACTGGGCCGAATGATCGCGGGCAGGCCAATGGTTTCGAGCGCCTCACGCCCGGCTTCCAACGACTTCACCACGGTGGAGCGGGGCGTGCTGAGGCCGATTTTGTCCATTGCGTCGCGGAACAACTGGCGGTCTTCGGCCTTGGCGATGGACTTTTCGTTGGCCCCGATCAATTCCACGTTGTGGCGTTTCAAGGCCCCGTTTTCGGACAACGCCATCGCCGCGTTGAGCGCCGTTTGCCCGCCCATGGTGGGCAAAATGGCATCGGGTTTTTCCTTGGCGATGACCTTTTCCAGCATTTCAGGGGTGATCGGTTCGATGTAGGTCGCGTCCGCCATGTTGGGATCGGTCATAATGGTCGCGGGATTGGAGTTGACCAAAATCACCCGGTAGCCTTCCTCGCGGAGCGCCTTGCACGCTTGCGCACCGGAGTAATCAAATTCGCACGCCTGGCCGATCACGATCGGCCCCGCGCCGATGATCAGAATACTTTTTAGGTCTGTGCGTTTGGGCATCAGTTTGCCTCCATCAGGGCGACAAAGCGCTCAAAAAGATAATGACTGTCCATCGGCCCGGGGCTGGCTTCGGGGTGGTGCTGGACGGAGAACACCGGCTTGCCGTCCAGTTTGATGCCTTCCACGGATCCGTCAAACAAAGACCTGTGGGTTTCGGTTACGCCCTCGGGCAAACTGTCGCGGTCGACCACAAAACCGTGGTTTTGGCTGGTGATTTCAACTTTGCCGGTTGCCAGGTCCTGGACCGGGTGGTTGGCACCACGGTGACCCATGTGCATTTTGTGGGTTTTTGCCCCCAGTGCGATGGCCAGCATTTGATGGCCGAGGCAAATGCCAAACAGCGGCGTGGCGCTGGCGATGATCGCCTGGATCATCGGCACCGCATACGCACCCGTGGCGGCCGGGTCCCCCGGGCCGTTGGACAAAAACACGCCATCGGGTTTCAACGCCAAAATGTCTTCGGCCGAGGTCACCGCAGGGACCACGGTGACCCGGCATCCGGTCCCCGCCAAACACCGCAAAATGTTTTTCTTGGCCCCGAAATCCACCGCGACCACATGGTGCGCGGCATCGTCTTGCAGGCCGTAGCCGTGGCTTAAAGACCACCCGGTCTGGTGCCATTCGTAAATTTCCTGGCACGACACTTCCCTGGCCAGATCGGCCCCGGCCAGCGATGGCCAGTTGGCGGCCATGGTGATCAGGGCGTCGAGGTCGATGTCGCTGTCTTCGACTTCGGCGGCGGGCAGGTGAAGGATCACCCCGTTGGGGGCCCCGCCGTCGCGAATGCGGCGCGTTAGACGGCGCGTGTCAACGCCGCTGATGGCGACCAGGGCGTTGGCTTTCAGCCACGCGTCCAGATGCGATGCGGCGCGGTAATTGGCGGGTTCTGAAATGTCGGCGCAGAGCACGCAGCCGCGCACCGCCGGGGTGTCGGTTTCCAGATCGTCCGGGTTGGCCCCGACGTTGCCGATGTGGGGAAAGGTAAAGGTGATGATCTGCCCGGCGTAGGATGGATCGGATAGGGTTTCTTGATAACCGGTCAGGCCGGTGTTGAAACAGACTTCACCAATCGCCACCCCTTCGGCCCCGGCGCCGATGCCCCAAAACACCGCGCCGTCGGCCAACACCAATGCTGCGTTGCAGCCACGGGGGCGGGTGGGGGATGCGAGATCAACCAAAGGATCGGTTGAGGGCAAGGGAATAGTCCCCTCCGGCCGGGCAGGGGGGGTCTGGGTGGGGTCGGCCATGGGCGACGTTCCTCTAGGCTGGGCAGCCACAAAGATCAGCAAGATGGGAGCCGTTTTATCAGGCGGGGCGGTGGCGGTGTTCTAACCGCAGGCGCAGATCTAACAGGTTCACCCGGCACCATGCCTCGCAAAGCGGCGATTTGAGTGTGTTTAAGCGAAACGGAGCCCGCCGTCAAGACTCTGTTACATAAAAATGTCTATTATTTTCAATGGCTTGAAAGACACCCAGGATTTGCCTTTGGCGGCGTTTTGGGCTAGGATCCAGCCTTTGCCGAGAATCACCCCATTCAGGGGTGGTGGTTCAAGCGAAGAGGCCGACATGCTCAGAGACCAATTGACCCAATTCATGAAGACCGCGATGAAGGCTAAGGACCAAATTGGTCTGGCCACGGTGCGGTTGATTCAAGCCGCCCTGAAAGACCGCGACATCGCGGCGCGCTCTCAGGGCAATATGGATGGCATCACGGATGATGACATTCTCAGTCTCCTGCAATCGATGATCAAACAGCGCCGCGACAGCATTGAAATGTATGAAAAGGGCGGGCGTCCGGAATTGGCGGCACGCGAAACCCTTGAAATTGCCGTGATCGAAGCTTTCCTGCCCGAGCAAATGGACGACGATGCGGTGGGTGAAGCGGTTGCCATGGTGATGAAGGAGTTGGACGCGGCGTCGATGAAAGACATGGGTCGAGTGATGGCGACGCTGAAAGAGCGCCATGCGGGGTCAATGGATTTTGGAAAAGCCAGCGGCGTGGTTAAGGCCCGTTTGAGCCAGTGAGACGGGGCGTGAGACGGGGGTCTTGGTGTTGCGCGGGCACGCCTTTAGAAATGCTCAATTAGAACAACTTTCGGTCGTTTTGCAAAGGCGTTCCCGGGTGTTCTTGCGCACGGGAATGGGGTGGTTTGAGCGCGGATTTGTTCTTGAAAAATTAATTGTTTCCACCCACCTCTATCAGAGCAACGCGCCCATTGGCGTAATGTTGATTTGTTCACGTCGATTTGACATGTGTTGAAGATTGGAACGATATGCCTGATAAACCCAGTCAAAATGAGGTTGATTCAATTCTCGCGCGCTTGCGGGTTGAGTTCATTGAGAACACCCGCGACCAGCTTGATGAAATTGAAACCCGCGTGGATTGGCTCGATTCCGGGCGGGATATGGGCCCCGATGATCTGTTTGACGTGCAAAGAAACATTCACAACATCAAAGGACAAGGGGCGACCTTTGGCTATCCTCTGGTCGGCCGGGTGGCGCATCTGTTCGAAGATTATTTGGAAAATGTTGGCGGCGTAAAGCGTGAAAACATTAAGGATTTGCGGGCCTACATCGAAGCCATGACCGACCTTCTGGTGACCGGAGAAGATTTTTCCGCCGCCCAGGCCGCAGAACTGCTGCGGTCCCTGCCGACCCGTGGCGAGACCGGTACGCACCCGCACACGACCCGTGATGTGGATGTTTTGCTGGTGATGAACCCGGGTCTGCAACGCAAAATGGTTTCCGGTGAATTGATTGCGTGCGGTTTCAAGGTCAATCGGGCTTATAACAGTATGGAAGCGCTGGCTTTCGCCCTCGACCTGGCCCCCGATATTGTTTTTACCAATTATGATATGGCCCCGTTTAACGGTCGGGAGTTGGCGCGGGTTTTTGGCAGCATCGAACGCCTGCAAGGCATTCACTTTGTGCTGTTCACCAGCTATGACCTTGATGATGAGCACCTGTCCGGTTTGCCCGAAAACGTCTCGGTGGTTGAAAAGCGCCAGGATTACGCCGAGAGCCTGAATGAACTGCTGTTGGAATGGGGACTGGTCGCTTGATTTTGGGGGCTGTCGGGCCGGGCTGTGGACAAAATTGTGCATAAGGTTGTGCGCATCGTGGGGATTTATTGTTGTCCTTCACGGCTATTTTTGCTGCAAAAGCGGTTATGATGTCCCGGTTTGTCGTTGTGCGCTGCAAGGGGTCTTAATGGCCATTCCGTCCCAATTTTTAGATCAACTGCGCGAACGCGTCGGCTTGGCCGAGGTCATCGCCCGGCGCACCCGGCTGACCAAAAAGGGCCATGAGTACCAAGGATTATGTCCTTTTCACAAAGAAAAAACCCCCTCCTTCACGGTCAATGAGGACAAGGGGTTTTATCACTGTTTTGGCTGTGGTGCGCACGGTTCGGCGTTTGATTTCGTGATGGAAACCGAAGGCCTGAATTTCCGCGAAGCGGTCGACAAACTGGCCTCCGATGTGGGCATGGTGGTGCCCCAGGACAGTCCCGAACAACGCCAACGCGCGGAACGCAGGAAAACCCTTTATGAGGTGGTTGAGGCCGCGTGCCAGTATTTTGAACACGCCTTGCACAAACCCGAAGGGGCGGGTGCGCTGGATTATCTGCGCCGTCGGGGCTTAAGCGATCAAACCATAGCCAAATTTCGCTTGGGCTTTGCCCCGGACCGCCGCGACGGTCTGAAAACGGCGCTGGGCGGGCAAAATATGGACAGTGCCCAATTGGTTGGCGCGGGGATGAGCATTCAGCGCGATGATGGCTCTACCTATGACCGGTTTCGCGCGCGGGTGATGTTTCCGATTTTGGATCGCCGTTCGCGGGTGGTGGCGTTTGGCGGGCGGACGTTGTCGGCGGACAAAAAAATCGCCAAATACCTGAACAGTCCCGAAACCGATTTGTTTCACAAGGGCGGATTGCTGTATGCCATGGACAGCGCCCAGGTTGCGGTGCGTGCCGGACAGACGTTGATCGTGAGCGAAGGCTATATGGACGTGATCGCCCTCTATCAGGCCGGGTTCGAAGGCGCGGTGGCCCCCTTGGGCACGGCCTTGACCGAAGACCAACTCGCGGTCTTGTGGAAGATCGCGCCGGAACCGGTGTTGTGTTTTGACGGGGACAAAGCCGGGGCCCGGGCGGCGGTGCGGGCCGCGGAACGGGCTTTGGCCTTGATCCGTGCCGGGGTGGGACTGCGGTTTGCCGCGCTGCCCGCCGGCGAAGACCCCGACAGTCTGGTTCAGGGACAAGGGGCGGGTGCGTTTCAAGGGATCATTGATGAGGCCCGCCCGCTCAGTCAGATGCTGTGGGACCAGGAACTGGGCGCCGCCCCGACCGACAGCCCGGAAGGCCGCGCGGGATTGCAAAAGCGTCTCGACGATCATGTTCGGCGGATCGAGGACGCCACCGTTCGGGGGCATTTTCAGGCGGCGTTTAAGGACCGGGTGTGGCAACTGGGGCGTCAAAATCGCCGTGCTGGCACGGTGGGCGGCGCGATGGACCGCAAAGGGTTCGGAACATCATTTGGCCGGGGGTTTGGGCCCCCGTCTCCGCCGGTGTTCAGGTCTGAAGACAGCAAACAGAAAGCGTTAAAACGGGCCCAGGTCGATCTGGCCGGGGCGCGCGAAGGGATCTTGTTGGCGGGGCTGATTTGCCATCCGGAGCTGTTCGACGAAGTCGAGGAACGACTTGGAAGTGTTGCCTTTGCGACGCTTGCGCTTGACAACCTTCGCCAGGAAGCTCTAAAGACACTGGCCGGGGAACCGGGTCTTGACATGACAGCCTTTCAACGCCACCTCAGGGATTGTGGCTATTCGACGATTTTGGACGCGGTGTTAAGCCCCAAGGTTTTCGAAGACGCCTACTTCGCCCGTCCGAAAGAGGACATACGGGCGGCGTTGGCGGGCTGGAACGAGACGTATGAATTGTATTGCAGGCGTGACTTGCAGGCCGAGCTTTTGGATGCCCAGCGGCAGCTAGCCGCAGAAATGACGCCGGAAACCTTCGCACGGTTCCGAGCCTTGAAAAGACAAGAGCAGTCGGCTGCAGAACGGAACGCCAAGTAGCCCCTCGATGGTGGGGCTTTCGGTGCTGGTTGGGTCCAAACGGACCCGTTCAGCGCAGGGGATTAAAATTTTTGCGCATCTTTGGGCGGTGGCCCAACGGTGATCCGCGAACATGGGAAAGAACGAACGCGTCATATGGCATCGAACAAAAACGCTCAAAAGACCCAACCCGCAGATGGCGAGAATCAGGACAGTCCGTTGCTGGACACCCTTGGCGCCAACGTTAAAAAGATGGTTAAGCTTGGCAAGGAACGCGGCTTCGTCACTTATGATGAGCTGAACAAAGCCCTGCCGCCCGATCAGGTGTCTTCGGAACAAATCGAAGACACCATGAGCCAACTGTCCGAAATGGGCATCAATGTGATCGAAGGCGACGACAGCGACGACAGCGACGACAGCGACGACACGGCCCCCGCCGCTGACGCTGCGCCGGGTGACGCGGCTGAGGGTTCGGAAGACGAAAAGAAAGCCGCCGGGAACGTGTCGGACAGTGATGTTGGGCGTACCGACGATCCGGTGCGCATGTACCTGCGCGAAATGGGCTCGGTGGAACTGCTGTCGCGCGAAGGTGAGATCGCCATCGCCAAGCGCATCGAAGCGGGCCGTGAAATGATGATTGGCGGGATTTGTGAAAGTCCCCTGACGATCCGCGCAATTGTCGCATGGCATGACGCCTTGATCGCCGAACAAATTTTGCTGCGTGACATCATTGACCTGGATGCCACATACGGCGGCGGCCCCAATGGTGCGGCCAATAACGCCAACACGCAAAATGGTGAAACCGCGGGCGGCACAGCGGGGACCGCCGCTCAACCTCAGGCGCAAACGCCCCCAGCGGAACAAACCGGCGATGATGGTGAAGCCAACGCGGATGGCGAAAAACCAGCCGATGGCCAAAAGCCCAACGACGACGATGACGACGACGACGCGGAAAACAATTTGTCGTTGGCCGCGATGGAAGCCAAGCTGACCCCCGTGGTGGTCGAAACCTTTGAGGAAATCGCCAAAACCTATAAAAAAATGCACCGCCTTCAGGTTAAGCGTCTGGATGCCATGCAGGGCGGCGAAGAATTCAAGACTTCCCAGGAAAAACGCTACGAAAAATTGCGCAAAGAATTGATCGAACTGATGGACAACGTGCATTTGAACAATGCCCGCATCGAACAGTTGGTCGATCAACTCTATGACCTCAATCGCGCGATGATGAGCCTGGAAGGCAAACTGCTGCGTATGGCGACCAAGTGCCGGGTTAAACGCGAAGACTTCATCACCCACTATCAGGGCCATGAACTGGATCCGCGCTGGATGGAGAACATTCAAAAGTTGCCCGGCAAGGGCTGGGAAAGGTTCACCGCCAAGCACGTTGACGACATCATCACGATCCGCGCTTCGATTTTGGAACTGTCTCAAGAAGCAGGCCTTCCGGTGGTGGAATTCAAGCGGATCGTGTCGACCGTGCAAAAGGGTGAACGCGAGGCGGCCAAAGCCAAGAAAGAAATGATCGAGGCCAACTTGCGGCTGGTGATTTCGATTGCCAAAAAATATACCAATCGCGGGTTGCAGTTCCTCGATCTGATCCAGGAAGGCAATATCGGCTTGATGAAGGCGGTTGATAAATTTGAATATCGCCGCGGTTATAAATTCTCGACCTATGCAACGTGGTGGATCCGCCAGGCGATCACGCGCTCCATCGCCGATCAGGCGCGCACCATCCGCATTCCGGTGCATATGATCGAAACGATCAACAAACTGGTGCGCACCAGCCGCCAGATGTTGCATGAAATTGGCCGTGAACCGACTCCGGAAGAATTGTCGGTGCGCTTGTCCATGCCGCTGGAAAAAGTTCGCAAGGTTTTGAAAATCGCCAAAGAGCCGATTTCTCTGGAAACCCCGATCGGGGACGAGGAAGATTCACATCTCGGCGACTTTATCGAAGACAAAAACGCGGTACAGCCGTTGGACGCGGCGATCAACGGCAATTTGCGCGAAACCACCACCCGGGTTCTGGCCAGTCTGACCCCACGCGAAGAACGGGTTTTGCGGATGCGCTTTGGCATCGGCATGAACACCGATCACACCCTGGAAGAGGTCGGTCAACAGTTCTCGGTCACCCGTGAACGCATTCGCCAGATCGAAGCCAAAGCCCTGCGCAAACTGAAACACCCCAGCCGGTCGCGCAAACTGCGCAGCTTCCTGGATTACTAAGACAAAAAAGGCCGGAGTTTATCCGGCCTCAGACTGTTGACAAAGTCCTCGCCATTGGCGGGGACTTTTGATTCAATAGGTGATGTTGAAAAAACCCACTGCGCAACAGACCGAACTTGAGATGGTTACTCTCGAGAGTTTGGTTCCGCCC